>ENA-UAOM01000884-UAOM01000884.1-human-gut-metagenome-genome-assembly--contig:-NODE-884-length-10578-cov-4.451962_pt1 | contig 10578 bp, 8 predicted proteins | sample MGYA00243468_ERZ654555 | MGnify/ENA primary metagenome ERZ654555 (study PRJEB26926, sample SAMN06164434) | human gut metagenome | biome: ENVO:00009003; feature: ENVO:2100002; material: ENVO:00002003... | reverse complement strand
CCCTAGGGTTCGTCGGCAGCGTCAGATGTGTATAAGAGACAGGGAATGCGCAGTTCCTCGCCGCCGAGCAGCCTGATATAGAGGTCGCCGCCGTCGACCTTCACCTCCTCGAAGAACTTGTCGGTCACCGTACCCGAGCCGATGGCCTTGACGGGCTGGCCCTTGGTGTCCTTCACATTTTCGAAGGAGGTGCCGCCGTCGTAGCTCACCTGCCAGTAACCGGTGGCCTCGTCGATGCGGAACCGGGGCGTCGTGCCGTCCTCGGCCACGGCCTTCACGCCGAGCGAGGTGAACGTGGCTCCGTTGTCGGTCGACACCTGCCACTCGCCCTTGTCGTTGATCGAGACGATCGGAATCACGGCCTCGGCCTCGCTGCCCTGCACCAGTTCGATGGTCTCGCCGTTGGTCAGCGTGACGACGTATTTGCCATCGGAGGTCTCGACCTTGGAGATCGTGGCGCCGCCGTAGAGTTTCTGCAACGCCTCGATGTTGCCGTTCAGCGCGTCGACCTGCGTTTCGAGCGCCTGCACGCGGCTCTTCAGGTCGTCGATCGCATCCCACAGGTCGTCGTTGTTGTCGCACGACTGGAAAACCGCAGCCAGCGCGACGAAGATCAGGATCAGATACTTTTTCATAATATGTTTGGTTTTTTATTCTATTTCAATGAATTGAGCCATGCGGGGACATACCCTAACCGCTGGCGCAGCTGCGCTTCGTAGAGCGACAGCGGCTCGACGGCCGCGCCGTTGCTTTCAAGGTATTTCACCTGTTCGGCGCTCTCGTCGAAGGTGACCGCCGCGCCGTGGAATCCGACGATGATCGGCGGCATGGTCTTCCACCACTTGTCCGAGGAGAGCCACCACTTGAACGGTTCGGCCCCGAAATCGTGCGCCGCACGCGTGGCGTTCAGATTCCAGATCGTCAGGTCGCCCAGGTGGTTGGGCACGTTGGTTTCGTCGCCGCCGAAACGCCATTGCACGAATCCGCCCGTGCAACGGTCGACGAGCGTGGCGCGCGGCTGCCTGGAATGCGACTCGAAGAAGGCGTCGTCACCCCACGTGTTGTTCCACAGCACGGCCCCCAGCGAGGTGTTCGACACTCCCGAGGCGTGGTACTGTCCGGCGTTTTCGAAATACCCCGTGCTCGTATAGGGCGGCGAGACAGCCTCCCCGCGGCTGCGGTCGCAGACCTTGCCGATGAAGATGCGCGACGAGGACTGCGAGCGCACGCCCGAGTGGCCGCGGTTGCCGCTGATCTCGATGTCGTAGGCCGAGCAGTTGGCGCTCGACACGATCGACAACGCCTCGCTGACGCCCCTGAAATCGACGCGGCGAATCCACGAATCGGTCAGACGCATCATGTTGAGCGGCTTGTAGGCCCCGTCGTCCTCCCACGAAGCGTGGTGCCCGAAGTTCTCCTTCGAGCGGCCCTCGAACGTGAGGTCCTCGACGCCGACATGTTCATAATGGGGGTATTTGCGGATTTTCCAGCCCCATTTGGCCTCCACGGCGTACATGATCGGTTCGGCGAAGGTCACACGGTTGCCGCTTACGGAAGCCACCTGGTGATAGTCCTCGACCGTAATGGTCTGAATATCGGTCATGTTTCCCTCGACCCGGTGCGGCGCCAGCTCCTGCGCCACCAGCGTCGGGTCGTTGTTCGAAAGCGAAAGGCACACCCAGTCGCCCTTCCCGATGCCGGCCGCCGAAGCCACCTCCACCGAGAACGTGCCGCGTGCGGCGTCGCCCGTCACCGTCGTGAGGTCCGAAAGTCCCGAATTGTGCTTGATATTGATCATCATGGGCGACGACCACATCTGCTCCGAGTTGTTCGGCAGGTTGGGCGTGTCCATGACGAGCGTCGTCTTGCCGCGGCCCGCGCCCTTGAGCACGAAATACCCCCCGCGGATGAAAATCTCCTCGCTGCGGTTGTTTCCCTTCGAATCGGTGTATTTCTGGTTGGCGGAGGTTGGGTCCACCACGTTGTCGTCGTCGTTGTGGAGGACGAAACGCCCTTCGGGGAAATAGATCACCGCCCGGGCATTGGCATTCGCGAGGTTCGCCCCCGCATCGCTCCGCCCGGAGAGTTTCAGCTCCTTGAGCAGCGCTGCCAACGCCCCGCGCGAGGACCTGACGCCCGTGGGATCGGCGCCGTAGTCGACGACGTTGTAAACCTTGTAGCCCAGTCCCCAGACATCGGCCGGAGCCTCCTCGCCGTGCTTGTAACCGGCATACGAATAATCGAGCAGGACGTTATCCGCAGTTCCGGCCTTAAAATTCCGCCATGCCAGAGCGGCGTTGGCATCCACCTGCTCGTCGAGCAGCGTCACGTAGTCGCCGTCGGCAAGCTGGCGCAGGATGGCTTCGCCTTCGGCCGTGCGCTGCTGTCGGACGGTCATGCTTTTGGTGTTGCGCACGTCGGGCAGCGCGGTGACGGCGAACCGGCAATAGTGATTCACGCGCCGGGCATACAGTTCCACCAGCGCGGCGATCTCTTTCGAGTCGGTCTTTCCTATGACGATCAGCTCTATGGTCATTGCGTTCCGCCTGTGCGTCGGTCGGGCACAGTACGGCGCAAAGATAGCCTTTTTATTCGGTTCGGGCAAATCGTTTTTCCCGTCCGGAAACGGCGATGCCGCGCTTCGGAGCGCGGCATCGGGGCTTCGGGGCCGGGGGCGCTATCCGAACAGTTCGTTCAGCACACGGGCAAGACGGTATCCGGCATTGCGGATCTGGCGCTCGATCAGCGGCAAGGCCTCGTTCAGGAAATCCTGTCCCAGCCGCTGGCCGGGCTTCGCCCATTCGAACTGCGCCTCGCACACGACGGCGTTGTCGTGGAGCCAGTCGCGCGGCGTTCCGGCTGCTACGGCCTGTCTTTCGGCTTTCGGAAGGCGGTCCAGCTCATCGGCCCACTCGCTGACCGACCAGATGCGCGTGGTGGTGATGATTTCGTTGTCCCAGACGCTGTGGATGGGGAATTTGTGCGGCTTGTGGTACTTGTCCTCGAACAGCACGTCGTATTTCGTGTCGTGCGTCGTGTACTTGATGTGCGCCGGGCAGTGCATGTCGCCCACCAGATGGATGATGTACTTGAGGTTGACCTCCACGGCCGAATCGGTGAGACTGCGGTAGTTCTTCAGGTTCTCGATGGCCTGCTCCAGTCCGTAGATGGCGTTGCCGTTCTTCGCGAGCATCGAATCCTCGTAACGCAGTTCGGCGTTCACGGGCACGGTGTGCCAGTTGTTGGTGAACTTGTACTCGGGGGTATGGCGGTATTCGTCCATCCACTTGGCGAAGTAGACGATCGAGTCGCCCCCGAGGTACTTCTCGATGCGCTTTTTGGCTTTTTTCGTCAGATTGCGTTCGGCGATCTTGGCGATCGTCTCGTGGCCTTCGCGTCCCCATCCGAAGACGCTCCCCGTGTTGAGCAGGCCGGCGAAGAGCAGTAGCAGCAGCAGTTTTTTCATTGGGTTATCGTATTTACAGGTCCGAATTCCACTCGCCGTCGGTGTCGGAGTAGATCACCGGACGGGACTTTTCGACCGATTTGAGCCACTGGTAGGCCTTGTACATATTGTAACCGTTGCCCGAAGGACCGCCCAGGGAGTAGGCGATGACGCAGGTGAAATTGCGCGAACGGTAGTACATCGCCTTCACGCGTTCGAGGTAGTCGCCGACAAGCCGAGGGTCGTTCGACGGCGTGCCCCCGACGGTGCGGTCGCCGCTCCGCTCCGGGGCGTTGATGTTGGCCCGGTCGATGACGTAAAGGCCCAGAGAGTCGCACAACTCGTAGAACCATGCGGGCTGCGGATAGTCCGGGCAGATGGTGTTCTTTCCCTTGGCCTTCAGGGCTTTCAGCTCCGCGAGCGTCGTCTTGCGGTCGGCGGCGGCGTTGTATCCGGCCTTGACGGGTTTTAGTTCCTTGCCCAGCCGCATGATGCGTCCGTCGACGAGTTCGGTCTTGCCGAAGCCGATCTTCAGGGGCATATACTCCTTGTAGACTCCGTTGCGGCGCGTGAAAAGCATCACCTTGTAGAGGGGCGGCGTTTTGCTTCCGGCCTCCCATTTGTTCTTGTAGGTGTGGTAGATGAACGGCGAGAAGCGCACCGTGTCGGTCGAGCGGCCCGGGATGGTGATTTCGGTCATGTTGAATTCGAGCAGCTTGCCCTGCGGCGAGTAGATGTCGTAGCCGACGGTGACGGGTTCCTCGTAGTTGTATGCGTTCTGCGTCACGATTTTAAGGTCGAGCATTCCGAAGTCGCGCCCCAGCGAGTCGGGCACCAGTCCGATTTCGAAATCGGCGATCGAGCGTTTGTTCTGGTAATAGAGGTAGCTGTTTTCGAAGGACTTGCGGACGACGGGGGCCGCGGCGTCGAGCTGCCGGGCGGGATTGTCGTTGCGCATCAGCAGTTTGAAGTCGTTGGCGCCTTCGCGGATGAAGGGGGTCAGGTCGAACTCCGCGGGCGTCAGCGGGTCGCTGACCTCGGCTACCTGACGGTCGTTGAGCCAGAGCGAGTAGGCCGAACCGGGATTTTCCACGTGCAGGTAGACCATGCCGTCGGTCCAGGCGAACGGAATCTCGATCTCCTGTTCGAGAACGGCATGAAGAGGACCTTCGGTCGCAATCGTCACCTCGGGTTCGAAAGCCTTCCAGTAGCCTCCGGCTTCGCGGTTGCGGGCCTCGGCGTCGTGGCGCGCGTCGTAGGGGACGACCTCCGTACGGTAGACGCGGCCTCCTCCGGGCGTCATCGGGACCGGATTCCTCTCCTCCATGATCTGGGCCGTCGCAGAGAGCGCGCAGGCTGCCAGCGCAGCCGTCAATATCGTTCGTTTCATTGTTTACGGGGGTGTATAATCACGACAAAGGTACAAAAAAGTTGAATGGGTTCAAAACGGAATTGCATGCGGCCCGGTGAAACATTCCGACGCATGGAAGTGTCGTTACGGCACCAAAGGTACTTTTTTTTTGACAAATCGCAAATAATCGTTAACTTTGTCAATTCAGAAAAAACGACTGGAAACACAGACAAAATCGAGATATGAAAACGCAGAGAATCGTAGAAATCCTGAAATCGGACGCTGTCGATACCGACGTCGTCGTAAAAGGCTGGGTGCGCACCAAGCGCGGTAACAAGAACGTGGCGTTCATCGCCCTGAACGACGGGTCGTGCGTAGGTAATATACAGGTGGTGGTCGATCTGGCCAAAATCTCCGAGGAGCAGCTCAAGCCCGTGACCACGGGCGCCTGTCTCCGCGTCGACGGCCGTCTGGTGGCTTCGCCGGGCGCGGGGCAGGGCGTCGAGGTGCAGGCCGAAAAAATCGAGGTTTACGGTACGGCCGACCCCGAGAGCTATCCCCTGCAGAAGAAGGGACATTCGCTGGAGTTCCTGCGCGACATCGCCTACCTGCGTCCGCGCACCAACACGTTCGGCGCGGTGCTCCGCATCCGTCACGCCATGGCTTACGCCATCCACGAATATTTCAACAAACACGGATTCTACTATTTCCACACCCCGATCATCACGGCTTCGGACTGCGAAGGCGCCGGCGCGATGTTCCAGGTGACGACGCTCGATATGAACAACCTGCCCCGGACCGGGGAGGGGGCGGTCGACTACGCGCAGGACTTCTTCGGCAAGGCGTGCAACCTCACGGTGTCGGGCCAGCTCGAAGGCGAGCTGGGCGCACTCTCGCTGGGCCGCATCTACACCTTCGGCCCCACGTTCCGTGCCGAAAACTCGAACACCCCGCGCCATGCGTCGGAGTTCTGGATGATCGAGCCGGAAGCGGCCTTCTTCGAACTGGAGGACAACATGGAACTGGCCGAGGATTTCCTCAAATACCTCATCCGGTATGCGCTGGACAACTGCATGGAAGACCTCGAATTTATGAACAAGATGTGGGACAAGGGGCTGCTGGAGCGTCTGCACTTTGTGCTGGAGCACGATTTCAAGCGTCTCGACTACACCGAAGGCATCGAGATTCTGAAGGCTTCGGGCCGCAAGTTCGAATTCCCCTGCGACTGGGGCTGCGACCTGCAATCCGAGCACGAGCGCTACCTCGTGGAGGAGCACTTCAAGCGTCCGGTCATCCTGATCAACTACCCCAAGGACATCAAGGCCTTCTACATGAAGCAGAACGACGACGGCAAGACGGTGCGCGCCATGGACGTATTGTTCCCGGGAATCGGCGAAATCATCGGCGGTTCGGAGCGAGAGGCCGATTATGGCAAACTTCATGCGAGAGTCGCCGAATTGGGCATGAACGAGAAGGAACTCTGGTGGTATCTCGATACCCGCCGCTGGGGTTCGGCACCGCACTCGGGCTTCGGCCTGGGCTTCGACCGCCTGCTGCTTTTCGTGACGGGCATGACCAACATCCGTGACGTGCAGCCGTTCCCGCGGACGCCCCAGCACGCCGACTTCTAACGAAAGCCGTCCGAGTGCGGCGCCTTCCGGCCTTCCTTCGCCGTCCGCGACAGCCACATACTTGAGTGTGCTCCTGCCGCGCCCGACTTCCCGAAAACCGGAATCCGCCCGCCCTGAACGACTTTCGAAAACCCTGAAACCCGATAAATGAAGAGACCAAATTCGGAATGCTGAACAATTCTTAATTTGGACCCAATATGGCTATTAATCAGAAACAGGTACTTTCGCTTCAGCAGAAGCTCTCTCCGCAGCAGATACAGATGATCAAGCTGCTGGAACTGCCCGCCGTGCAGCTCGAACAGCGCATCAAACAGGAGATCGAAGACAATATCGTGCTGGAAGAGGAGGAGCGTTCGGCCGAGGACGAGGAGCAGCCTCCCCAGCAGATCTCCTTCGACGAATACCTCCGGGAGGACGACACGCCGTCGTACAAGAGCCGCATCAACAACTTTTCGAAGGACGACAAGCAGCGTCCGGTCTATCTGACCGAAGGACGGTCGTTGCAGGAATATCTCGTCGAGCAACTGGGCTACCGCAATCTTCCGGAGCGCGACTTGCGGCTGGCGGTCTACCTGATCGGCAGCATCGACGAGGACGGCTACCTGCGCCGCGATCTGGAGTCCGTGGCCGACGACATCGCCTTCACGATGGGGCTTGAAACGACGGCCGGGGAGCTGGAACGCCTGCTCGGAATCATTCACGAACTGGAGCCGGCGGGCATCGGCGCGCGCGACCTGCGCGAATGCCTGCTGTTGCAGATGGCGCAGATGCCGGTCAACACCCGTCCGCGGCGGCTGGCCAGGAAGATTCTGACCAGCTATTTCGACGAGTTCGTCAAGAAGCACTACGAGAAACTGATGGCGCGGCTGCAAATATCCGAGGACGATTTCCGCGACGCGATCGCCGAGATCCGCCACCTGTCGCCCAAGCCCGGCAACCTCTACGCCGAGGGCGGCACGGACACCACGCCCTATATCATTCCGGATTTCATCCTCGACTACCAGGACGGGCGGTTCAACCTCTCGCTGAACTCCTACAACGTTCCCGAGGTGCGCGTCAACCGCCGCTATATGGAGATGATCCGCGAAATGGTGGGTTCGGACGGACGGGTCAGGGAGAAGGACAAGGAGGCCATTCAGTTCGTGAAGAACAAGATCGACTCGGCGAAGTGGTTCATCTCGGCCATCAAGCAGCGGCACGACACGCTGATGCGCACGATGCAGACCATCCTGGACTACCAGCAGGAGTATTTCAAGGACGGCGACAAGTCGAAACTCCGGCCGATGATCCTCAAGGACATCGCCGACCGCACGGGGCTGGACGTATCGACCATCTCGCGCGTGGTGAACAGCAAGTACGTGCAGACGCAGTTCGGGATCATCCTCCTCAAATCGCTCTTCTCGGAGGCCATGCAGACCGATTCGGGCGAGGAGGTGTCGAGCTACGAGATCAAGAACATCTTGCAGCAGTGCATCGACGAGGAGGACAAGCGGCGTCCGCTGACCGACGAGACGCTGATGGACATCCTCAATTCGAAGGGCTACCGCATCGCCCGGCGCACCGTGGCCAAATACCGTGAGATGCTGGGAATACCGGTGGCAAGGCTTCGGAAACAGATATAGCCCGCTTAAGAAGCGGGATTTAAGGGCGGCAGGCTTTCGGATATCGGATTCGGGTCTGCGCTGCCTGCCTTGAAAAACGTTTTTTAAGCGGGCGGGTCATTGCGGGCGAATGCAATGAGCGTGGCAATCCGATGGATAGTCGGGAGGTTCCGACATGATCCGCAGATCGCCGCGTCGGACTGAAAGTCCTCCTCGCAATGACGCCCGTCTGAACGGCGGGCATTAAAGAATTGGAAATGAACTATAAAAAAATCGCTACCGGCATATCCTGGGTCCTGCATCCGTTCCTGCTGCCCGTCTACCTGATGGCGGTGCTGCTGACGATGACCGCCTTTTCGCACTATCCTCCCAATGTGAAGTTCTATTTGCTGTGGGTGGTGGCGCTCTACGCGATCGTCATTCCGCTGCTGTCGCTCGGCGTGCTGCGCTCGCTGGGCCGCATTTCGGACTACCGGATCGACGACCGCAGGGAACGCTTCCTGCCGCTGCTCGTCGGGGCCGTCTGCTACGTGCTGTGCGCCATCACCATCGCGAAGATTCCTTCGGCGATTTTCCTGCGTAAATTCATGGTCGCCGCGGCCTGCTGCGAGGTGCTGTGTCTCGTGGTGTCGTTCTACTGGAAGATCAGCCTTCACCTGACGGGCATGGGGGCCGTCGTGGCGTTGCTGGTGGTGATGAATGTCGTGGGCGTGGGCAACATGCTCGTTCCCCTCATGGTCGCCATCCTCTGCGCCGGGGCGCTCGCGTCGGCGCGCCTCTACCTCGGATGCCACAACGGCTGGCAGGGGCTGGCCGGATTCTGCGGCGGTTTCGCCGTGTCCGTCCTCGCGGTGCTTTTTCTGTAAATCGTCCCGAAAAAATGAAAACCGGCCGGAAACTGTTTCCGGCCGGTTTTTCGTAGTTGTACTGCCTGTTAGACGCAGCCCTGGGCGAGCATGGCGTTGGCGACCTTCATAAAGCCGCCGATGTTGGCGCCCACGACGTAGTTGATGTAACCGTCGGACTGGGTTCCGTAGCGCACGCAAACCGCGTGGATGTTCTGCATGATGGACTTCAGCTTCGCGTCGACCTCCTCGGGCGACCAGGTGAGGCGTATCGAGTTCTGGGTCATTTCGAGTCCCGAGGTGGCGACGCCGCCGGCGTTGGCCGCCTTGCCCGGAGCGTAGAGCAGCTTGTGCTGCTGGAAAATCCGGATGGCGTCGGGCGTCGAGGGCATGTTGGCGCCTTCGGCGACGCACATGCAGCCGTTGTCGACCAGCGCCTGCGCCTCGTCGCCGTTCAGCTCGTTCTGCGTGGCGCACGGCATGGCGATGTCGCACTTCACGCCCCACGGACGTTCGCCGGGGTAGTAGGTTGCCGACGGATATTTTTCCGCGTATTCCTTGATACGGCCGCGGAAGATGTTCTTCAGCTCCATGACGTATTCCAGTTTCTCGGGGCTGATGCCTTCGGGATCGTGGATGTAGCCCGACGAATCGGAGAGCGTCACCACCTTGGCGCCCAGTTCGGTGGCCTTCTGGCAGGCGTACTGGGCGACGTTGCCCGAGCCGGAGATGCAGACGGTCTTCCCTTTGAACGAGTCGTTGCGCGTGGCGAGCATCTCCTGCGCGAAGTAGCAGGTTCCGTAGCCCGTGGCCTCGGGGCGCAGCGGGCTGCCGCCCCAGTCGCGGCCCTTGCCGGTGAGCGTGCCGGTGAATTCGTCGCGCAGACGCTTGTACTGGCCGAACATGAAGCCGATTTCGCGGCCGCCGACGCCGATGTCGCCCGCCGGAACGTCGGTGTCCTGTCCGATGTGACGTTGCAGCTCGGTCATAAACGACTGGCAGAATTTCATCACCTCATTGTCCGACTTGCCTTTCGGGTTGAAGTCCGAGCCGCCCTTGCCGCCGCCCATCGGGAGCGTCGTGAGGCTGTTCTTGAAGGTCTGCTCGAAAGCCAGGAACTTGAGGATCGAGAGGTTCACCGAGGGGTGGAAGCGGATACCGCCCTTGTAGGGGCCGATGGCGCTGTTCATCTGGATGCGGTAGCCGCGGTTGATTTCGATTTCGCCTTTGTCGTTGAGCCACGGCACGCGGAAAATAATCACGCGCTCGGGTTCGGCAATGCGTTCCAGCACCTTCATCTTTTGCAGGATTGGGCTGGTCACGATGTGCGGGGCCAGCGATTCGGCCACCTCGCGGACGGCCTGATGGAATTCCGGCTCTCCGGGATTGCGTGCAATCAGCCGGGCCATGAAGTCTTCGACGTACTGTTGGGCTTGTTCGTTCATAAGCGATTCGATTTTGAGGGGGTTTGTATTTGTTTCTCGCCCCTAAAAATAGAACATTTATCGGAGTTTTGCAACTTATTTAAGAATTTCGTAAAATATTTTATTTATCCGCTCCCCGAATTTGCTTATTGTCTGCGAGAAGGTTGGACTTCGGGAATGAAAATCCGTAACGAAAAATGACGGATTTGCAGTAAATCCGTCATCGAAATTTTTTCAAATTTTTTTCGGCTTTTCCCGCCGGGAAGCCCGTATTATTTCGA
>ENA-UAOM01000870-UAOM01000870.1-human-gut-metagenome-genome-assembly--contig:-NODE-870-length-10661-cov-3.772299_pt1 | contig 10661 bp, 10 predicted proteins | sample MGYA00243468_ERZ654555 | MGnify/ENA primary metagenome ERZ654555 (study PRJEB26926, sample SAMN06164434) | human gut metagenome | biome: ENVO:00009003; feature: ENVO:2100002; material: ENVO:00002003... | reverse complement strand
CATATATACTGTTCCTTTCTTTTTAAAATTGTTCTTCTTTCTGATAAGAAAATAAGAAAGGAACAGAAATCTTGCTTCTGATTTAGAAAAAGATTGTTAAAGCTCAAGTTAAAAATAATACGTGCAGCCGATGGTGGCAGCGCGATTGCCGAAGTGCTGACTCGCCATATCGTGGAAGCGGCCCTCGAGCGTCCAGTGCTTGCCCAGATTCTTGTATACCCCTACCTCGGCATAGAGATTAGCCGGGGTGTAGGGATCGCTGCGGCGACGGGTACACCAGATGAGGTTGCCCGTAAAGCGCCAGCCATCGGCCATTGTGAGCTGCGGTGCCAACTTGAACACGGCAAAATGATTATACTCCGCATTGCGCTGCTGAGCCTCCTCTGAAGGGGTTTCGCTGCGCTGCCAGAAGTAGTTGACTCCGGCTGTGAGGCGAAGGATGCCCTTGTGCCAGAAGGCGGTGGAGCCGATGCCGAGCGTATTGTCGTGGATGGCACTGAACAGGTGCTGGTGGATGTTCTTCACCGAGGTGCTGAGCACGAAGGCTGGGCGGCTGTAGGTATGCTTGAGCTCTACCACATTCGCCATGCTGTTGCCGATATCGGCGGTATAAACCGGCTGCCAGGAACCCTCCATATCGCCCGCGGTTACGAAATCGCCAAACTCGGGATTGAAGATGCGGCGGCAGTAGGTGGCCTGCAGGGTATGACCCGGCGTGAAGCGGTAATAGGCGCTCGCCGAGTAGATATGGTTGCGCGTGGTATGCTTCCAGTGCTCTTCCGGCGCAATCTGCTTAGGGCGGAAGTTGATGATGCGAAAACGGTCGCCTGCCATGAATCCCCACTTGCCGATGTTGTAATCCAGCTGGGCGTAGAAATCCTGATAGTTGGAATGGTTGGTGTAACCGGCGACGCAGTTCTTCTCGATGGAGAGTCCGCCCTCGAAACCTGCCGTAATCCAGAGATCAGGGGTGATGACCGGAGTGGCGTATTCTACCACCATGAAGGGGTAGGTGGAGTGGTTCTGGTAGGGCGCAGTATGGGTTTCTTCCAGCGTACGTCCGTTGTCGCTGATATGCTCGGCACCGAGGGTAAAGAGGATGCTGGAGCCGTTGTCGGCGAGCGTGCGGGTATAGTCGGCCTGCAGATGATAGGCACGCACGTAATCGGCCGGGGTGTGGGTGAAATGGTTGCGGGTGTAGGTCTGCATCGCATCTATTTCGAGCACATCCTTCGCGGTAGGCGTCCAGAGCAGATTGAGCTTGGCGCCCTCGTGGGAGTAGTGGTTCACGGTGGTGCCTGAGATGCCCTGGTAGGCGTCCTTATCGCTGTTGGAGGTGCGCTGGAAGTTGCCTTCTACATGACTGAGCACGCGGAGTTTATCCTGCTGGCTGATGACGCTGACGATGCCTTTTGCACCGCCGTAGGTATCACCGAAGAGTCCCCATCTGCCGGTGGTTCCGTTCTCCTTCTTGCGCAGTGTGATGTCGATGACTTTCTTCAGACTGCTGCATCCCTTCATCACTTCGGCGTTCTGGCACACCTTGATGGTTTCTATCTCCCGAGCCTTGAAATGGTGGAGGAAGGTGGCGTAATCGAGTCCGTATTCCTGGTTGTCGATACGGATGACGAACTTGCCGTAGAGGTTGGCGAATGGATCTCCGCCGATGATGTTGTTGCCGTCGAGTGAGATGACTTCCGGGCACATCATGAGTACATCGAGGAGTGATTCTTCGCCTGTGAGTTCCATTTCGGGAACATGCATGATGTATCTGTCGCCGATATGTTCAATCGGAGCGGCCTGTGTCTGGTAAGTAGTGCTGGCCATCGCGAGTGCAATGATGAGCAGGCTTTTCTTCGTACTGTTGTTTATCTTCATTTTTTTCTAATTTATATTATTGGTAAAAAGGATTTCTTCGTGCCAAATTTATTTGCAAAGATAAGCAAAAAACGGGTAATAACGAAAAAATGGAGATTTTTTATCGTTCAATGCGTAAAAAAGATGTTATTGCAGTAAGATACGCAAGTACGCCAGGCATTTCACCCTTCCTGCATTACGAAAAGAGGAGGGTGATGAGCGGGATGGTGATGATGCTGCCAACCGTGGTGATGAACGTCATCTCGGTGATGAGCGAAGGATTGCGGCCGTATTTCAGACAGAACATCGTGCCGAAACTCGCTACGGGCATCGCAATGACAACCGTATTGATGTCGTTGACCTGATCGCTTACACCACATACCTTGAACAGGAAATAAATGCTCAGAGGTACTACCACAAGACGCAAGAACGAGGAGAGGTATACCTTAGGACTGCCAATAATCTCCTTCACCGGCAACTTAGCCATCGAAGAACCGATAATCATCAGGGCTGCCGGAACCGTTATGTTGCCCACCATCGTTACCGGACGCGCAATGATATCAGGCGTATGAACCCCGAAAGCTACCAGGAGGGCGGCAACAAAGGCACCCAGAAGAGCCGGAGAAAACAGCACCTTAGGATTGAACTGCTTGACGCTGTACTCGCCCTTGATGAGCATGACACCTGCCGTAAAAATAAAAAAGGTGTTCGGCATGTTGAGCAGCGCGGCATAAAAAATGGCCTTCGGACCGAATATGCTTGAAACAATAGGGTAGCCGATGAAACCTACGTTGGCGAACATCAGCGCAAAACCTATCATGCCCTGGTCATCATGATTGCGAGTGATGAGACGCGGCACCCAGAAACCGAATACCAGCAAAAGGATGTAGGTAAGGAAACCTACGCCCAGGAGGGGAAGGATGAGCGTGCGGTCGGGCAGCTCATCGCCCATTACTGACGAGAGCACCAACAGGGGACAGGTGATATCTACCACCATGCTGGATAGCTTCTTGTCAAACTTGTCGCCCATATATCCCAACTTGCAGGCGACGTAACCTAAAATCACGATGATGAAAAGTATCACCATCACTTCCAAATTCTCCATTTATCCTGAAAATCTATACCTTATATATATGTATGCCGGAATCCCGATATTCTCTCGGAATTTCCGGCAAAAATGGGTTAATCGATAAATCGCCTGGTAATATCTCCGTAGTTCTCGATGCGGCGGTCGCGGAGGAATGGCCACCAGCGGCGCACATTCTCGCTGTGCTTCAGGTCGATATCTACCACCAGGCTCTCTTCTTCCTGATCGCTGGCACGGTAGTGGAGCTCGCCCTGAGGACCGGCTACGAAACTGCTGCCCCAGAACTGGATGCCCTCGGTCTGACCGCTAGGATCAGGCTCGAAACCTACGCGGTTTACGGCGATGACCGGCAATCCGTTGGCTACGGCATGGCCCCGCATCACGGTAGTCCACGCCTCGCGCTGGCGCTGCTGCTCTTCCTCGGTATCATAGGTAGCGTAGCCGATGGCGGTAGGATAGATGAGTATTTCGGCTCCCTGCAGCGCCATCAGACGGGCTGCTTCGGGATACCACTGGTCCCAGCAAACCAGCACGCCGAGCTTGCCTACAGAGGTCTGGATAGGGTGGAAACCGAGGTCGCCCGGAGTGAAATAGAACTTCTCGTAGTAGGCAGGATCGTCGGGAATGTGCATCTTGCGGTATTTTCCGGCTATGCTTCCATCCTTCTCCATCACTACCGCCGTATTGTGGTAGAGCCCCGGAGCGCGGCGCTCGAAGAGGGAGGTGACGATGACGACGCCGAGATCCTTGGCAAGCTTGCCGTAGAAATCGGTCGAAGGGCCCGGAATAGGCTCTGCCAGGTTGAAGAGGTCAACATCCTCTACCTGACAGAAATAGAGGGAGTTATGAAGTTCCTGAAGCACGATGAGCTCTGCGCCGCGATGGGCGAGGTCGATGATGCCTTCTGCCAGGCGCTGCTTGTTGTTGGCGATATCTGCCGTATTATGAAGTTGTAATAAACCGGCGTTCATTTTTTTACTTTTAATGTTAAATGTTTAATGTTAAATGTGGAATGTTGAGTCTCTGAGGGCTCCCTCGGGCAACTGCATGGTGATGCAATGGATGCTGCCATGCTGGCGGATGATGATCTGCGAATCTACGCCGATGATTTCGCGGTCGGGGAAGGCGAGCTGAATCTGCTTGCGTGCCTCCTCGTCCTTTTCCGGCTGATTGTAGGTGGGATAAATCACCGCCTTGTTCAGTATCAGGAAGTTGGCATAGGTGGCAGGCAGGCGGTCGCCCTCGCTCTCAGGGTTGGTGGTGAGGCAGTCGCCCTCATCATAGATAGGGTCGGGCATCGGCAGTTTGAGCAAGCGGTAAGGGTATCCCTCCCAGGTGAAGAGGCCCTTGAGCTGCTTCTCCAACGCCTGGAAGTCTTCATACTGCTCATCTTCCGGATTATCGCAGCCTACATATAATAAGGTGTCGTGTGGAGCCACTCTCACGATGGTGTCGATATGGCCGTCGGTATCATCGCCTATCAGATTGCCGTGATCCAGCCAGACGACTCTCTTGAGCTGGAAGAAAGTCTGCAGCAGATGGTCGATGCTGTCGTGGTCGAGCGGCTGGTTGCGGTGAGGCGCCAGCAGGCACTGCGAGGTGGTGAAGAGTGTACCCTTTCCGTCACTCTCGATGCTGCCTCCTTCGAGCACGAAGCCCTGGTGGTTCTCTATATCGGCATTGAAGGCTGCCTGATAGTATAGTTGCAGGGTGATGGCATTATCCTTCTCCCATCTGAACTTTTCGCCCCAGCCGTTGAACTTGAAGTCGAGTATGCGGTAAGGCACCATCCAGGTGTTCTGCTTTCTGCGCAGCACCATCGTGAGGGGTCCGTGGTCGCGCACCCAGGTATCATTGCTTTCTACCTCGTAGAGCAGCACGCGGCTCATCTGTTCGGCAGAGAGCTTTTTCTTGAGCTGGTATCGGGTGGCGGGCACATCGGGTGTAGCCACAAGCAGCTGCTCGTAGCGCGTGATGATATCTGCCAGTTCGAGATAAGTATCTGTAATTTCTGGCAGATACGGCTTCCAGTCGGTGCCGGCATGTGGCCAGGTGAGCATGATGGCGCTCTGTGGCTCCCATTCGGCAGGGAGTGCGAAATCGCAGGGTAATGTAGATTGATGCATAAGCTATACTATTTTTATGATACGATGTTCTAAACCAATTTATTATACTCTGTTCTTCATCGGGAACCTTTCCTTGGGGGACGGGCTCCGTTCTGCTTTTATGAAGTATGCTTGCAAAATTAATAAAAAATCTACAACTATCGGCTGTTTTTGTGAAATATTTTGCGCAAAAGCGAAACTTTGTATTAAAAAAGTTTAAACGGAGGGCTGTATGGAGATAAAATCGGGGAAAAATGAGTAACTTTGCAGTCTAAAAATAAAATATTGAATAGGAGCGTGAAAATAAAACAGGTAGTTGATGCCCTTGAACATTACGCGCCTCTGCCCTTGCAGGAAGGATATGATAATGCCGGCCTGCAAGTTGGATTGACAGAGGCGGTAGAAATGTCAGGGGCATTGTTGTGTCTTGACGTTACTGAAGCCGTGGTAGACGAGGCCATCCGGAAGGGATGTAACCTCATCGTGAGCCATCATCCGCTGATATTCCGCAAACTGGCGAGAATTTCGGACGAGAACTACGTGCAGCGTACCGTGCGCAAGGCGATTAAGAATGATATTACCATCGTGGCGATGCATACCAACATGGATGCGGCTGCGGGCGGCGTGAACTTCAAGATTGCCGAGAAACTGGGGCTGCGAAACGTGCAGTTCTTTGCTGGCGAGAAGGAAGTGGACGGCGTGAAGGGCGGCGAGGGCGTCATCGGAGAGGTGGCTGAGGACCTGGCAGCCGACGACTTGGTGCTGATGCTCAAGGAGCGGTTTGGCGTGGAGTGCGTGCAGTGCAACCAGTTGCTTCGACGTCCTATCAGGAAGGTGGCACTCTGCGGTGGAGCAGGTGCTTTCTTGCTCGACGCAGCCATCAAGGCAGGTGCCGATGCCTTCATCACGGGCGAGATGAGCTATCACGAGTATTTCGGCCACGAACAGGAGATTCAGATCTGCGTCATCGGCCACTATCAGAGTGAGCAGTTTACGGGCGAAATCTTCCGCAGCATCATCCAGGAGAATTTCCCTGATGCCAAATGCTGCATCTCGGAGATAAATACGAATCCGATATTGTATTTATAACTTCAGTTTATAAGATGGCTGGAAGGGCGCAAGCCCAATTTAACATTTAACATTAAACATTTAATATTTAAATAAGGAATTATGGCAAAGAAAGATCCTACAGATTTGACAGTGGAAGAGAAGTTGAATGCTCTCTATCAGCTTCAGACCACCTTGTCTGCAATTGATGAAAAGCGTGCGTTGAGAGGTGAGTTGCCTCTCGAAGTTCAGGATTTGGAAGACGATATTGCTGGTCTTACCACCCGTATCGAGAAAATCCAGACCGATATTGAGCAGTTTGACCGCGCCATCGATCAGAAGCAGCACGAGATTGAGGAGGCTCAGGCTAGCGTGGAGCGTTATAAGAAGCAGCTCGAAATGGTTAGCAACAACCGCGAGTATGATACTTTGAGCAAGGAAATCGAGTTCCAGGAGCTGGAAATCGAACTTTGCAGCAAGAAGATCCGCGAGGCGCAGCAGACGATCAACGAGCGCCTGTACGACCTTCACAAGGCTGAGGATCAGAAGGCAGACCGCGAGAAGGGCTTGGTAATGAAGCGTTTTGAGCTCGAGTCAATCATGGCTGAAACCTGTGAGGAAGAGGAGAATTTGAAGGAGAAGGCATTCGAGCTCGAGAAGAAGATTGAACCACGTTTGCTCCAGAGCTTCAAGCGCATCCGTAATGGTGCCCGCAACGGTTTGGGTATCGTTTACGTGCAGCGTGATGCATGTGGCGGTTGCTTCAACAAGATTCCACCTCAGCGCCAGCTCGACATCAAGATGCACAAGAAGATTATCCCTTGTGAGTATTGCGGCCGTATCCTCATCGACCCGGAATTGGCTGGTGTTAAGATTGAGGCTCCTAAGACAGAGGAGAAGCCAAAGCGCAAGCGTGCTATCCGCAGAAGAAAGACTGAGGATGAGGATTAATCTTACTCCTCTCTCCGCTCTTTTCGGATGATAATCTTCTGATAAAGATACGATAAGATACAATGAAGGCTCGCCAAAATTGCTTGGCGAGCCTTTATTTTTTTTCGTTTTCAGGCAGCTAGGACAATCTGTCTTAACTCCTTTAATCCTAATCTGGAACTTTTAATCCTAATCTGGAACCTAGAGTCCTCTAGCCTTGTAAATGCGGTCTTTGGCGTCGTTGATTTCCTGGAATTTCTTCTCGGCTGCACGGCGCACATCTTCGCCCAGTGCTGCTACCTTGTCAGGATGATGCTTGAGCGCCATTTTGCGGTAAGCGGCCTTCACCTCATCGTTTGAGGCGTCAGGACTGATGCCCAGAACACGGTAGGCATTATCCAGACTGCCTGTTGAAGAAGCCCCGCTCTCCAGGTTCAGCATCTGGTCTACATCCTCGGCAGAAAGCCCCATGTGGATGGCCATCTCCTTGAGCGCCTGAATCTCCTGAGGATTCACAATTCCATCGGCCTGGGCAATCATGACGAGGAAATTGAGCAACTGCAGGCGCTGCTCATACATCATGTTGGCACGTATCTGATGACAGCTGTCCTGTATCACCGAACGGTACTGCTGCATGCCCATCTGCTTCTGCTGTTCGAAGAGTTTGAGGAGAATTTCCTCGCCCTGCTGACTGGCTGCCTCGCCGAAATTCTGACGCAGGAAGCGGCGCACCATCTCCATCTCGGAATGCATGATTTTGCCATCTGCATTGATGATGTAGGAACTGAGCACCAGCAGCGAAAACATGAAGGAGTTTCGCTCTCCCTCATAGCTCTGCTGGCGGCTGTAGCCCTGGTTGCCGAAACCCTGGCGGCCGCTGTGCTGCTGGCCGCTGTAGGCATCGTAGGCGTTGTTGTAATGGTGGTCGCCGTCGCGGTTTACCGCATCCAGTCCGTGCTCAAAGAGGGAACCGAGGGCATAGCCTGCCAGGGCTCCCAGCGGACCGGCTGTGATGAAACCGAGCACACCACCTATCCATTTACCTGCTGCCATCTTTTAGTTGTTGAAATAGTAGAGGAAAGAAGCGATGCCTGAGAGGGCTGGCTTGCGCTGACCTTCTATTTCGATGTCAAACTTGATGCTGGTCTTGCAGATGCCACGGATGTTCTGGATGTCGTGGAGAGTGGCTACCAGGCGCACGCGTGAACCGGTGATGACAGGCTGACCGAACTTCATCTTGTCCATGCCGTAGTTTACGAGCATCTTGAGGTTGTTTACCTCGATAATCTGCTGCCAGAGGTATGGGAGTACTGAGAGGGTGAGGTAACCGTGAGCGATGGTGCTGTGGTAAGGGCTCTCTACCTTGGCGCGCTCTACGTCTACGTGGATCCACTGTGGGTCGAGTGTAGCGTCTGCGAACTTGTTGATACGGTCCTGGTCAATCTGCAACCAGTCTGATTCTCCTAACTTCTCACCGAGGTGAGATGCAAATTCCTCGTAGGAATTGATTACTAATTTTGCCATTTCTTATTTTTCTGTTTATTATAAATATTATTGTTTTCCTATTTTCCGTCTTCAGCTTCCAGCTTCCAACTATTAACTTTTAACTATAAACTTTTAACTCAATTCAGTCTCTTCTGAAAATATCGCGGGTGTAAACCTTTTCTGCCACATCATCCAGACACTTGTCATACCGGTTGGCGATGATGGCCTGGCTCTGCTGCTTGAAGGCATCCAGGTTGTTTACGATGCGGCTTCCGAAGAAGGTGGTTCCGTCTTTCAGCGTAGGCTCGTAGATGATAACCTGCGCGCCCTTTGCCTTGATGCGCTTCATCACGCCCTGTATGCTGCTCTGGCGGAAGTTGTCGCTGTTGCTCTTCATCGTGAGCCGGTATACGCCGATGGTGCAAGGCTTCTCTTCCTCCTCGCTGAAGTTGTTCTGGTTGGCATAATCGTAGTAGCCAGCCATGTTCAGCACGCGGTCGGCGATGAAATCCTTGCGGGTGCGGTTGCTCTCCACAATCGCCTGAATCAGGTTCTCAGGCACATCAGCATAGTTGGCGAGCAGCTGCTTGGTATCTTTCGGCAGACAGTAGCCGCCGTATCCGAAGGAAGGGTTGTTGTAGAAGGTGCCGATGCGAGGGTCCAAACCCACTCCGTCGATAATTGCCTTAGAGTCGAGGCCCTTCATTTCGGCGTAGGTATCCAGCTCGTTGAAGTAGCTCACGCGCAGGGCGAGGTAGGTGTTGGCGAAGAGTTTCACCGCCTCTGCCTCGGTAAGTCCCATGAACAGGGTTTCTATGTCTTGCTTGATGGCTCCCTCTTTCAGCAGTTCTGCAAAGGTGCGGGCTGCCTGGTCCAGTCGCTCGTCACCATTCGGTCTGCCTACGATGATGCGGCTCGGGTAGAGGTTGTCGTAGAGTGCCTTGCTCTCGCGCAGGAATTCAGGAGCGAAGATGATGTTCTTGCTGCCCGTCTTCTGGCGGATGCTTTCGGTGTAGCCTACCGGAATGGTGCTCTTGATGACCATGATGGCATCGGGATTCACCTGCATCACCAGACGGATGACTTCTTCTACGTGCGAGGTGTCGAAGTAGTTTTTCACCGGATCATAGTTGGTTGGTGTGGCAATCACTACGAAGTCGGCATCCTTATAGGCTTCTTCTCCATCGGTTGTGGCTTTGAGGTTGAGTTCCTTTTCAGCCAGATATTTCTCTATGTATTCGTCCTGGATAGGCGAGCGGCGCGAGTTGATGAGCTCCACCTTTTCGGGTACCACGTCTACTGCCACCACCTCATGATGCTGGCTCAGCAGGGTAGCGATGCTCAGGCCTACATATCCTGTTCCGGCTACGGCGATTTTTATCTTTTTATTCTCCATTTCTTTCTGTTCTTTTAGGCAGTCTATACCTTAATATATATATTAGATGCAGTGAAAGATTATAAAGAATTAATAAATAGTGATGAACTCAATCAAGAACATTTAGAACTATTAAATGCGATGCCTCATTTGTTAGTTTTTTCTAATAGAAATGATGATTTTTTTGTTATGAAAGATGGTGATGGTATATTAAATTGGCATTTTCATATAAAAAAAGAAACTGATGAAAAATTACAATATCTTTACTTTCCGGTCATATTTGAATTAGAAGATGTAGATAAAAAGAATAGTAATGTTCAGATTTTGGAGTCTAAAATTAATGGTGAACACTGTCAAGCATTATATGTTTTTAATTCTATTTCGTTGGTTGATAATAGTGATCCATTAGAAATAGGATACATTGCAGTTCCAACTTTGCTTGATGTTGGAAAAAGAGAATTTGATTTATTTTTAAGCCTAAGAATACATAAGTTATTTAAACGTTATATGGAAAAGGAATTTATAATTGTTGATGTCCCTTATATAACAAAAGAGATGAAGGTAACGATTAATGCAGATGTTAATTGTAAATTGAATATACCAACAAATTTCTTTGAAGTACATGAATCTAGTGCTAATAACTTTGATGCTGGGGAAATGCATAAGCAAATTAGTAAGTGTAGTATTATTGAAGAAAAAAAACTGATATGGGAAACAGAATATCCTAAATTGGGTTATCGATATAGAATTTCATTTAAAATGGGAAATAAATAGG
>ENA-UAOM01000864-UAOM01000864.1-human-gut-metagenome-genome-assembly--contig:-NODE-864-length-10708-cov-7.194687_pt1 | contig 10708 bp, 9 predicted proteins | sample MGYA00243468_ERZ654555 | MGnify/ENA primary metagenome ERZ654555 (study PRJEB26926, sample SAMN06164434) | human gut metagenome | biome: ENVO:00009003; feature: ENVO:2100002; material: ENVO:00002003... | reverse complement strand
GATGTCTTAGGGTCTCGTGGGCTCGGAGATGTGTATAAGAGACAGTTATAATATAATATAGAGTATTAAACATACGAGGAGTGAAAGTTATGGATATTTCTAAGCTTTTAGAAGAATTCGATGATTTATATATGGTATGTGACCCGGCGGAGGCTAAGGTTTTGGAGCTTTATCCGCCGATGGAGGGAGTACAGCTGCCATGTGACATTTTGAGTATATTTAGCATAAAGAGGTTTAATTTAGACATTAATCATGTAAAGAAAATCGAAAATTTTTTAAAGAATTCTTTACCTTCAGATTGTATGAATATTCAGGGACCCAAGGGCTGGTACGGGCTGGAGTTGAAAAACGTAGGTCCCCAAAAACAGCTTCTGCATTTCTTTAATTTGGAAAATTCCATGGCAAAGATGAATAAGCTGATAGCTCAGTCCCAGCTGGACCCTTTAACCAATGCCCTGCAAAAAACGGCGATTGAGAGCTATGTCGATTCTGTGATAAAGGATAAGCCCGATAAGCAGGCGACAATGTTTATGATGGATGTCGATTATTTTAAAAATATCAATGACAATTATGGACATTTGTTTGGAGATAATGTCATCGTTGCGGTTGCGAACGCTTTGAAAGGTCTTTGCGGAGCAAGCGGCAAGGTCGGAAGAATCGGCGGCGACGAATTTATTCTTTTTGTAGAGCATGATTTGGATAGGCTGGGAATGAAAAATATCGCTAGATTAATTCGCTATGTTCTGGATAATTTGGAAATCGAGGGCAAGCCGTTTAGCTGTACCGCTACCATCGGCATTTCCCAGTATCCGAAGGACGGAAAAACCTTTCAGGAGCTTTATACTGCCTGTGACAAGGCTTTGTACCGCGGGAAGGAAAAGGGAAGAGATTGTCATATCATCTATGACCCGCAGGTTCATCTCGGTGCGACGGCGACGCTGGAAAATGCAGAAAATGCAGCGGTAGTCAATAAACTTTCCATTACGGCCTTTATCGGCTTAATCTTAAAAAAATGCTTAGGCAATGTGAAAACCAACCGTCGGGAAATTTATACCGATGTCGCGGATTTCTTCAATTTGGACCGGATTGTGCTGTTTAGAAACGGGAAGGTCGATTTAAAATATACAAAGCACCCGGAGGATTCCAATGTCGCTCTGTATAAGAAATTTCCGTTTGATAGCTATAAGAAAAACTTTATTACCGATGAACTGCATTATATCAACGATACCTCGACGTGGCAGATGAAGGATATGAATGTTTATGGAATTTATGAAAAATGCAGTACCATATCGGTCGTGCAGGTGCTGACGGTTGACAACGACGGACAGGTCGACGGCTTTATGTCGTATGAAATGGTGCATACCCGCCGGGTATGGCAGCGAGGCGAGTTAAATGCTTTCTCTATTATTACTAAGATTATAAATATATTAAGCAATTACAAAAAAATCAACTAAAGGATAAGGAATAGCCGGAAAAGACCGGCTGTCCTTTATTTTTTTATTGAAATTCGCCTCTGTTTCGTTTATACTAGATACTATAAACAGAGTAGCAAAATTGCGTTAAGTGCCATATCATGGGAAGTTGGATATGGACGAACACATTGTGGCGGTAATTTTGTGCATCCGCTGTAAGAAATATAGTGGACTCTTATTTCCTTAGGAGGCCTGAAGCATGAAAAATAAAACATTGAAAGCTTTTTTTGAATACAAGGCTGTCGTTCTTGTATTTTTAATTGTTGGCTTTCTGATTGGGTATTTTGTCACCCAGTATCTTGTAAATGAAAATATCAGCTTTTATGAAATCGAACTTAAAAGCAATCAGCATCCGAGTACGTTTCTGAATGAATCCTATTTTGAGAAAATATTGGCGGAAATCGACGAGCATAACGCGAATCTTTCCCCGTCGGAATCTAAGATTTCCTATGCCAAGATAGAGTATGCGGATATGCTTAAGCATACCAAAATTCATAATCTACCAAATGCGGGGGAATACCTTATCCGGATTCAGCGGAAGTATTTCCCGACAACGATAAAAAGCTCCAGCGGAGAAATTAACGACGGTGCCTCCCGCTGTGCGAAATATATGGAGCTGATTCTGACATATAATGCCGAGGATACGGTTGAGGTGGAGTTTTTGAATCTTCCGATTGTCCGGGAGGTCGGCTATTATAATCCGTATCTGATGGGTCTTGCGACCGCCTTCGGAATGCTGTTTATCAGCTTTGCCTTTTTCTTTATTATTACCCACGGCAAGGCAAAAAAGATTTTGGTGGATATTTCCGACAATGAGCTGATTTTTAAAACGCCATTTCATGCAAAGTATTGGCGTTTTGCCAAGCGGGAGCTGTCCGGCATTAAAAATTTATGCGTTATCAGTATTCTGTTTGCTTTGATGTTTATCTGCAAGGCGTTTACTCTGCCTTCGGGCTTTGGGGCTTTGGGAATTGGCTTGACCTACCTTGTTTTTTCCGTCATTGCCATGATTTACGGACCGTTCTGCGGCTTGGCAATCGGAATGCTTTCGGACATTTTGGGGTATTTCGTATTTCAGTCCGGCACTGTCTTTTTTCCGGGCTATACTCTAAACGCCATGCTGTCCGGCTTTATGTATGGACTGTGCTTTTATAAAACGAAAATTACGTTTGCTAAATGCCTCTATGCGAGAATTTTTGTCAATTTGATTGTCAATGTCTTTTTAGGCTCTGTCTGGTGGGCGATTATCAACGGCTTGAATATGGACGCCTTTTGGTCCTATGTCATCGTCATCGCTTTGCCAAAGAATCTGGTGTATCTTCTTCCCCAGAGCATTCTGCTTTATATCGTTTTAAAGGCGGTCTGCCGTCCGATTGCGGCTTTTGGACTGATTGATGAAAGAATAGGAGAAAATGTTTCGATAATATAAAAATCCTGTTGTTTTTTATCGGTTTTAATTGTATAATTGATATGTCATAAAGAGAAGGGGAGAGGCAAGCTTTACGATCCTTCAGCAACCTGCCGAAGCGGCAAGGTGCTAATGCTTGATTGATGGCTTATTTTGTCTGTTTTATGCCATCCGCCGGATGGCTTGTTTTATTCTTTGAGGAGGGATAGCTTGATAGCAGAGGTAATTATTGATATTCAGAACAAGCAGGTCAACCGAAGCTTCGATTATGCTGTTCCTGCTCCGCTTGAAGGGATTTTGAAGGTTGGCTACCGCGTCCATGTTCCCTTCGGTAAGACCAAAAGGGTCGGCTTTATTACTAAAATTAAAAAGGAAACGGAATATGAGAGGGAGTTGAAGTCTATTATTGATACGATAGATGTTTATCCCGTAATCACGGAGGAGTTTATCGAAATTGCTCGATATATCGCCGAGCATAATTTTACCTTTTATGCGACCGCCCTTCAAACCATGATTCCCTCAGCCCTTAAAATTAAGTATCAGCGAGTCGCACGGATTGTCAATATTGAGGAATTATCCGCCTCGGCACGGGCGATTATGAAGCGACAGGAAATTATTGTGGATTCCTTAAGCCCGGAAGGGCTTGCCGTGATATACGAAGAGGTCAAAAAAGGAAATTTAGTGCTGGATACTAAACTTAAAAAAAGAAAAGAAGAACGACAGATTTCCTATGTCTGCTTAAATGATACGGATATTCTTCCCACCAGCCGGCAGGGAAAGGCAGTTGTTTCCTACTTAGAGGAGCTTGGCGAGGACGCGGAGCTTCAAACGCTTTTGGAGGATTGTGGATATACCAAGGCGGTTATAGAAACTCTTGCGAAAAAGGGGATTATATCCGTTTACCAAAGAGAAATGGTGAAGGAAGCCGCCGCTGCTGTTCCGGTTTGCGGGCAGCGAAGAGAACTGAGCGATATGCAGAGAAAGGTTTATCAGTCCGTAGATTATGACCGGTATAAAACCTATCTGCTTCACGGGGTGACCGGAAGCGGTAAGACCGAGGTATATATGTGCTGGATTGAAGCCGTTTTAAACAGGGGACAAAGTGCGATACTTCTTGTCCCGGAAATCTCCTTGACGCCGCAGATTACGGAGTTGTTCCGGCAGCGGTTTCCTTCGGATATTGCTATTCTGCATTCCCGGCTTACTCCGGCAGAAAAGTATCGGGAATGGAAAAAAATCTATAATCAGGAGGTACGGATTGTCGTAGGGGCAAGGTCGGCAATCTTTGCTCCCTTGGATAAATTAGGCATTATTATTATTGATGAATGTCATGAAGCCTCCTATATTCAGCAGAATAATCCGAAGTATAATGCGATTGAAATCGCTCAGCTCCGGGCGTCCCGGTATCATTGCCCTCTGGTTTTGGGAAGTGCCACCCCAAATATCAAAGATTACTATCTGGCGACCAACGGCGAGTATGAGCTGCTTTCTATGCCAAAGCGGATTAATAACCGTCCTCTGCCGGAATCGGTGGTTGTGGATATGCGGCAGGAGCTTGCCTCAGGGAATCGGAGCGTGTTTTCCAATCGTCTGCGGGAGGAGCTTATCGCGTGCTATAAAAGAAGGGAGCAGTCTATTCTGTTTCTAAACCGCAGAGGGTATTCTTCATTTGTTATGTGCCGCAGCTGCGGGGAGGCGGTGAAATGTCCGCACTGCGACGTGTCCCTGACCTATCACGCCTCTACCCAGACGCTTAAATGTCATTACTGCGGATACTCTGCCCCGAATGTGACCCGCTGTTATCACTGCGGCTCGGATAAAATTCGTTTTGTCGGCAGCGGCACGGAAAAAATTCTTGATGAGGCACAGAGATTACTTCCCGAGGCGAGGGTACTGCGGGTAGATTTGGATACAACGAACAGGATAGAAGATTATGAGCGGGCATTTCGCCAGTTTAAGAATCATGAGGCGGATATTTTAATCGGTACGCAGATGATAACTAAGGGGCTGGATTTCAGCGACGTGACGCTTGTCGGCGTAGTGAATGCGGATTTGGCACTGTCCTATCCGACCTACGACGCCTCAGCGGTAGCCTATAATCTAATCGAGCAGGTTTCCGGACGTGCCGGGAGAGCCGATAAAGACGGAAGGGTCATTATTCAAACCTATAATCCCAAGCATTATGTCATCGACTGTGCCCGCAGGCATGATTATGATACCTTTTACCGGCTGGAGCTGCAAAACCGGAAAATAACCTCTATGCCGCCGTTTTCCGAGGTTGTCGAGCTTAATATTTCAGCTAAGGATGCGGATATAGCCTTCCGGGAGGCAAAGCATATTGCCGAGGTATTAAGGCGTACTGCCAAAGCCTCTGTAATTCTCGGTCCGACGGAGGCACCGATATTCCGGCGGAAGGATACCTTTCATTTCGTCATTCAGGTACAGGCGTTAGAGGATAGCGTGCTGGATAAAATTAAGTATATTTATCCGCTATATCAAAATAATAAAGATGTAAGTATTTCAATTACAAGGATGGGATAACATGAAGATAGTATTTATGGGAACTCCGGAATTTGCCGTTCCGGTCTTAAAAAGTCTACATGAAAAATACGAAGTGGTGCTTGCGGTAAGTCAGCCCAACCGCGTGAAAAAGAAGGGTGTCTTCGTGGATACGCCGGTGGCGGCTGCCGCCAAGGCTCTGGGTATCGGGCTGATTCAGCCGGAGAAGATAAAGGACGCGGTCACGGCTATTTTGGATATATCCGCAGACGTTCTCGTCACGGCTGCCTACGGGCAGTATCTTCCCTCCCGGCTGTTAAATGGTTTTAAGGCGTGCATTAACGTCCATGCGTCTTTGCTGCCGAAGCACCGGGGCGGTGCACCGATTCAGAGATGTCTGATGAATGGAGATACCAAAACCGGCGTAAGCATTATGCAGATGACGAAGCAGCTAGATGCCGGAAGAGTTTATGCCATGGCAGAATATTCTATTACTTCGGAGGATACCGCCAGCAGCCTGTTTGAAAAATTATCTCTTCTTGGCAGGGATTTGCTGATGGAAAATATTTTAGATATTTACACGGGGAAAAATCTCGGAATCCCTCAGAATGAGACGGAGGCAACCTATTCGCCGAATATCCGCCCGGAGGAGGAGAGGATTGATTTAAGCCGTCCTGCCGATGTGATTTTACACCAGATTCGGGGACTATGCTATGAGCCCGGAGCCTATCTGGAGGTAAACGGGATAAAGCTTAAGGTATTTCGGGCAGAGCGGGTCGACTGGCAAGGCGATGAATTGCCGGGGACCGTTTTGACAGTCAAAAAGCGGATTGTGCTTAAGGTGCTGGACGCGGCAATCGAGCTTACGGAGGTGCTGATGCCGGGGAAGAAAATTTTAAGCGGAAGGGATTTTTCCAACGGACAGAAAATATTTACCGAAGGGGCTATATTAAAATAGCGGATTTTATGGTAAAATGTAAAAAAGAGGTGGTTTGTTTTGTCTATCACAGGGCTAAAGAGTAAAATACGGGATAAAATTAAAAGCAACACCTTTTTTACCAACTATTTTGGATTTGAAAGCGGTATTGATATCACAGACGATAATCAGGTATTGTACCGGAAAAATGTCGTTATAAAAAATATTGTCTTTGTATCCAACCTTATTTATACCCTGATATTTACGGTCATCTCCATTACCGAGCCGTCAAATTGGCTCCTGACGGTTTTGTTGTTTCCGGTGACCTTTATCGTCAATAACGGACTAAAGAAGATGATACAGCGGGGACCAAATGATAAAATGGCTCAGACAGTGGCAATGTATACCTCCTGCTTTTATATGTTTTTATCGACGATAGTCATTTACATTAAGCTGAAGGTCGGCGACGCAGCATATTTGAAGGAGTGCGGGTATATCCTATTGTACTATTCTCTGGCGGTTTGTGCCTTTTATCAGGATAAGAAGATGCTGAAGAATGTATTTATCTGGGTATTTATTTTAGTGACAATTCTGCATTTTACCGTCACCTATCCGATTTCCAATACCGATATTGCCAAGGATTTTGTCATGTTCGTCCAAACCTTTTTTAAGTCCAATGAATTTAAGGATATTCTGATTCGTACGGTTTTGTTGGCTTTGTTTATGCTGGTTTTGTATATCAATGTCGTCATGGCAAATTATATGCAGGACGAACGGAAGAAGGAACTGGTAAAGCGGCGGCAGGTACAGGAGGATTTTACGAATGTCTTCACCAAGATATTCGACGTCACCCTAGAGGCACAGGATTTATCCGCAGAGGAATGCCACAATGTGGAAATTCTGGCGATTATGGCGAAGAAGTTGTCCTCGCTTTTGGGCTTGAAGCCCGAGGAATGTGATAAAATTTATGATTTTACCAAAATTCATATTGAGAAAAAGGTGGATTTTCAGGACAAAAGCTATGAAAACGAGGATGAAAAGTTTGAAACTCTGCGGCAGCAGACAGAGCTTGGCAGCGAATTAATATCCCGAATCCAGCTGGAGCGGAAATGCGAGGATATTATCCGGGCGACCTTTGAGGGCTCAAATAATGATGAATTTATCCGCCGTATGCGGGAAATACAGAATAATACGGAATCCCAGATAATTTTGATTTGTGATATCTATGTATCTATGCGTAGCGTCAAATCCTATAAAAAGGCATACAATCACAAACTGACGATGAATTATCTGGAGGAGCATTTTAAAATTTATTTTGACCCGGTAATTTTTGACCGGTTTATCAGATTCAGCAATGATTTTGAAAATATTTATAACGAGATGTAGGAGGAAAAAACAATGAACTATGAATTTATTACGAACGGCGTATGCTCTAAAAAAATAAATTTTACGATTGCGGAGGACGGTACCGTTCATAACGTCAGCTTTTTAGGAGGCTGCAACGGCAACCTAAAGGCTATCGGAAAGCTGGTTGAGGGAATGGACGCCAAAAAGGTTTGCGAAATTTTAGAGGGAAATACCTGCGGTATGCGTCCGACCAGCTGTGCGGACCAGCTTGCCAAGGCAATAAAGGAGAGATTGTAATGAGAAGATTTTTTACTTCCGAATCTGTGACGGAGGGACATCCGGATAAGATTGCGGACCAAATTTCCGATGCAATTTTAGATGATATTTTAGCCAATGACCCGAACGGAAGGGTTGCGTGTGAAACGATATGTACGACCGGCATGGTTATGGTATTTGGAGAAATTACGACGAGTCACTACGTCGACGTGCAGAGAATTGTCCGGGATACCGTAAAGGAAATCGGCTATGTCCGGGGAAAATACGGCTTTGACGCCGATAATTTAGCAGTTTTGACTGCCATTGACCCCCAGTCCCCGGATATAGCGTTGGGAGTAGATGAATCCCAAAATCACGAGCAGGGAGCCGGCGATCAGGGAATTATGTTCGGCTATGCCTGCGATGAAACCGCCGAGTATATGCCGATGGCGATTATGCTCGCCCATAAGCTGGCAAAGCGGTTGACGGATGTCCGCAAGCAGGGAATTTTAAATTATTTGCGTCCCGATGGCAAAACTCAGGTGACTGTTGAATATGATGATACTATGAGGGTAAAGAGGATTGATACCATATTGATTTCCACTCAGCATTCGCCGGAGGTGGATATGAAGGCCTTGGCGGAGGATATAAAGCGGGAGGTTGTTAATGTCATTGTTCCCAAGGAGCTGATGGACGAGGAAACGAAGCTGATGTTTAATCCGACCGGCAGATTTGTCGTTGGCGGTCCGGCAGGAGATAGCGGACTTACCGGCAGGAAGATTATTGTCGACACCTATGGCGGTGCTGCCTGTCACGGCGGTGGTGCCTTTAGCGGCAAGGACCCGTCTAAGGTCGACCGGTCAGCTTCCTATATGGCAAGATATATCGCCAAAAATATCGTAGCGGCAGGACTGTGCCGTAAATGCCAGATTCAGCTTTCCTACGCTATCGGCGTGGCTCAGCCGACCTCCGTTTTAGTGGATACCTTCCATACGGCTGTCGTATCCGAGGAGGCAATCAGCCGGAAGGTTATGGAAATATTTAATCTTACTCCGAAGGGAATTATACAGACCTTGGATTTGAAGCGTCCGATTTACCGGCAGATTGCCGCTTACGGGCATTTCGGCAGAACGGATTTGGATTTACCTTGGGAAAGATTGGATAAAGTCGAGGAAATGAAAGCACTTTTAAAGTAAATGATTGTAAATTTTTATCATATATTGTATAATGAAATTATAAGAAATACGGAGGATTGGGTATAATGGTCAATAATTTTTTAATTTCAACCGGAGCGATTATCGCCTTGGTTGTAGTGGGTGTAATCGTAATAATTATCATCGGAATTATTTCATGGTACATCTCAACCAGAAATAAGTTTATCCGCTACGAGCAGGATGTGGAAAATTCCGAGTCCAGAATTGACGTCTACTTGACAAAACGGTTTGACCTGCTGACAAAAATGGTGGCTACGACCAAGGGCTACGCAAAGCATGAGAAGGAAACGCTGATTGGCGTTATTGAAATGCGTAATCCGGGGAAAAATGCTACATTGAAGGAAAAAGCAGAATTTAACGAACAAATGTCTACGGTTGCCAGACAGCTGAATTTAGTGATTGAAAAGTATCCGGAATTAAAGGCAGATGAGATGTTTGCCAGCCTGCAAAGCTCTATTTCTGAGGTTGAGGAGAATCTTCAGGCTGCCCGCAGCAATTTCAATGCCAATGTAGCAACATTTAATAAGGCTATTCTGCAATTCCCGGGGTCAATCGTTGCCGGCTCAAGATTTACCAAAAAGGATTATTTTGAGGCTGAGGAAAGCAAGAAGCAGGATGTTCAAATTGAATTTTAAAAAGAGATTTTAAATCTCTTTTTTTCTACAAGGGGGGAGCTGAATTATGAAGGAAGAACTGAAACAGCTGGAGGAAGAACGCAAAAAAATTCATAAGCAGGAGCTGGCAGTATATATTTTTGCCGCTGTTATCAATTTGATAGCGATACTTATCCTAATATTTTTTGATTTTTTCTATCTGCTGTTGGGAACGATTATTGTATCCATTATTATGATAGCCAATGTATCCGCCAAAGCCAAAAAATTTAATTCCAGTCTAAAAGATAAGATTGTCGTCGGCATGATTCATCAGGAGCTAGGAGCAGACGCAGTATATCAGCCAAACGGCGGAATTCCGCTGGAACAGATTACCAAGCTGGGAATGTATAAAGCTCCGGACCGCTGGCACGAAGAGGACTACATCAGTGCTGTCTATAATCAAATTCCATATCAGATGTGTGATGCTAGATTTGAAGAGCGGCACGAGCATTATGATTCTAAGGGAAACCGCCATGTCAGCTATACGACGTATTTTTCCGGCAGAATTATTCGCATTGATTTTAAACGGCATATAGATACCTTTTTGATGGTTGTTGAAGGAAATCCCAACGGACTGAGAACGTCAGGACTGGAGAAGGTAGAAACCGAGGTTATTGATTTTAATAAGAAATATAAGACCTATGTCAGTTCAAAGGAAAAGGCGTTTTATTTTCTGACACCGGTATTGATACAGAAAATGCTGGAGCTGGAGAAGCTGTTTAAAGGGTCAATTCAATACTGTATGGATGGGGATTGTTTTTACGTCTTTATCAATAACAGCGTTGATTTTTTGGACGCTCCTCTATCCAAGAAACTGGACGAAAAGACATTAAGTATTCTTCGTTCCCAAATCACCATTGGCGAAGCGATTATCAATGAATTTGGGTTAGATGAGATGCTGTCTCTTATACACATCTCCGAGCCCACGAGACCCTAAGACATCT
>ENA-UAOM01000860-UAOM01000860.1-human-gut-metagenome-genome-assembly--contig:-NODE-860-length-10717-cov-3.683549_pt1 | contig 10717 bp, 8 predicted proteins | sample MGYA00243468_ERZ654555 | MGnify/ENA primary metagenome ERZ654555 (study PRJEB26926, sample SAMN06164434) | human gut metagenome | biome: ENVO:00009003; feature: ENVO:2100002; material: ENVO:00002003... | reverse complement strand
ATAATACGCTGCTTAATTTTCCGCTGCCGATAGTCGTTTTCAGGCTCGATGATTCGCGCATTATCTGGGGAAACGAGATGTTTTTCTCCATAAGCGGTTTGTCCGGAACGAGAACGGATATAAGCCTTGCCGAGCTTATACCGGAATTTTCGGGCAAATGGCTCATGGAGGGCAAAACACAAAGCCCGGATCTTTTTGAGCTCAACGGCAAAAAGTATCAGATCTGCGGCAACATTGTTCGCTCCGGCGGAGATGATGCGAGCGATCAGCATTTCATGGCAATAGCCTATTGGATCGATGTTACAGAATATGAAAATATCCGCGATGAGCATGAGCTTTCAAAGCCTGTTGCCGCGATACTGACTATCGATAACTATGAAGAGCTTATGAAAAACCAGCCCGAGCGTGTGCGCAATGATCTGCGCGACGCTGTAGGCGATAAGCTCGATCAGTGGGGAGCAAATACAAACGGTATCATTATCCGCTTTGATCGCGACAGGTATCTTTTCCTGTTTGAGGACAGATATATGCAGGGCATTTTGAGTAAAAAATGCGATATCCTCAATGAAGTGCATCAGGTCGTAAGTCCCAGCGGTATCCACGCAACGCTGTCGATCGGCATCGGCAGAGACGGGGCAAACCTCAGCGAGGCGCTCCAGTTCGCGTCTCTTGCGGTCGAAATGGCGCTCTCTCGCGGCGGCGACCAGGCGGTAATAAAAAACAAATTCAGCTTTGACTTTATCGGCGGCAAGTCCGGAGAAGTGGAGTCGAGCAACAAGGTCCGCTCGCGTGTTATGGCAAATGCGCTTGAATCGCTAATAAAGGATGCCTCGCGTGTCCTCGTTATGGGGCATAAATTCAGCGACATGGACAGTATCGGTGGCGCGGTCGGCATATGCAGCCTTGCACGCAAAAACGGAAAGAGTGCGCTCATAGTTGCCGATACCGAGAAAAGCTCGGCAAAGCCGCTTATTAGGCTCCTGCGTGAAAGCCCGGAGTATAAAGAGGCGTTTATAAGCGCGCAGGAGGCTATCATGATAGCCGACGGAAAGACGCTGCTTGTTGTTGTCGATACCAACCGTCCCGAGCAGGTCGAGGATCTGCGGCTTTTGCAGTCGTGCAACCATGTTGCCGTCATCGACCATCACCGCCGCGCAGCAACGTACATAGACAGGGCAGACCTCAGCTTCATCGAGCCGTACGCCTCGTCCGTGTGCGAGCTTATGACCGAGATACTCGAAATGTGCAGCGACGAGCCTAAGCTTCTGCGCTGCGAGGCCGAGGCTATACTGGCCGGCATAGTGCTCGATACCAAGAGCTTTACACTCAGAACCGGCGACCGCACGTTCGACGCCGCGGCATATCTCCGCCGAGCGGGAGCGGATACGGTCGCAGTCAAAAAGCTCATGCAAAACGGCATGGAGCAGACCGTTGCAAAGTATAAAATCCTTCAGCGCGCACAGCTTTACCGCAGCATGGCCGTTGCCGTGCCGGAAACGCCGCAGAACAGGATCGTTGCCGCGCAGGCGGCAGACGAGCTTCTCAATGTCGCCGGAGTTGACGCATCCATGGTGATGTATCCGACCGAGGACGGCGGCGTGTTCGTCTCGGCGCGCTCGATAGGCGATGTTAACGTCCAGCTTATAATGGAAAAGCTCGGCGGCGGCGGAAACCGCGCGGCTGCCGCGGCTCAGATAAACGGGCTGACGCTAAAGCAGGCGGTGGAAAAGCTGTACGCCGCCATTGATGAGTATATTGATTCGTGATCATTCACGGGAAAGGAATAAGTTATGAAAGTCATATTCAACGTTGATGTAAGAGGTCAGGGCAAGAAGGGTGAGCTGAAGGAAGTTTCCGACGGCTATGCACGCAACTACCTTCTGCCGCGCAAGCTCGCAAGCGAGGCAACGACCGACAATATAAATGCACTCAAGCTCAAGGAAAAGGCAAGAGCGGCACAGATGGCGCGCGAAAAGGCCGAGGCAGAGGCAAACGCCAAAAAGCTCGGCGAGATAACCGTCACTGTGCGTGCAAAGGCCGGCGACAAGGGTAAGCTCTTCGGCTCTGTCACCTCGCAGGAAATAAGTGACGCTCTCAAGGCTCAGCACGGCATTGAGATAGAGAAAAACAAGATCGTTCAGCCGGAACCTATCAAGACCTTCGGCTCGTTCCAGGTCAAGGCAAAGCTCGGCTATGAAATTTCCGGCACGATAAACGTGCTTGTTATCGAGGCATAAGAAACAGTAAACGGCAGGAGATAAAGCATGGAAGAATTATTGGGCAGACAAGCGCCTCATTCGGCAACGGCCGAGCAGGCGGTCATAGGCTCGATGCTTATAGACACGCGGTGCATACCCGACGTTATCGAGAGGCTGCGCGGCGCGGAGTTCTATGTCAAGCAGAACAGAGATATATTTGAAACGATCTATGCCATGTTCTCCTACGGGCAGACCATCGACCCCGTCACGGTCCTTGACCAGATGAAGGTGCGCGGCGTTTACACGGATGCAAGCACCGAGTATATCGCCGAGCTTATGCGCATAACGCCGACGGCGGCAAACGTGCTTGAGTATGCCGCCATCGTGCGCGACAGGGCGCTGCTGCTAAACCTTGCCACGGCGGCCGACGAGATAAATAACCTCGTCTACGAAGGCTCGGGCGAGGCGGAAAACATCCTCGAAGCGGCAGAGAGCAAGATATACGCTCTCCGTCAGGGACGCAATATAGGCGGTCTGCTTCCGATATCGACCGTTGTTCAGAACGTTTATGAGAGTATATCCGAGGCCGCATCCAGCGGAAAAACCATCCCCGGACTTTCCACGGGGCTCAAGGATCTTGACAAATTCATCCTAGGCCTGAACAAGGGCGAGCTTATACTCATAGCCGCGCGCCCTGCAATGGGCAAGACGAGTATCGCGCTGAATATAGCAATGGACGTTGCGAAAAATTCGGACAAGACCGTCGCCGTGTTCTCACTGGAGATGAGCCGCGAGCAGCTTGTAAGCAGGCTTCTTGCGCGCGAGGCGTCCGTTCCGTCGCAGAATATGCTGACAGGGCAGCTCAGCCCCGATGAGTGGCGCCGCCTTGCGTCTGCCGCGCAGATGGTAAGCGCAACGGATATGCGCATTGACGATAACTCCATGCTGACCGTTGCGGATATGAACGCCCAGTGCCGCAGACTTTCAAACCTCGGCCTTGTGGTCATCGACTATTTGCAGCTCATGCAGTCGGCCGGCGGTAAGAGTAGCTATAACGAAAACCGCCAGCAGGCGGTCAGCGATATAAGCCGTATGCTCAAGATCATGGCAAAGGAGCTTAATGTTCCAGTCATTTGCCTCAGCCAGCTCAACCGTGCGGCCGTCGGCAGAAGCGATAAGCGCCCGATGCTCAACGACCTGCGTGATTCCGGCGCTATCGAGCAGGACGCCGACGTTGTTATCGGTCTGCACCGCGAGGGATATTACGATCAGGAAAGCTCGGACCCGTATCTGGCCGAAGCCATAGTCCTTAAAAACCGCAAGGGTCAGACAGGAACCGTGTATCTGCAATGGCTGCCCGAGTTCACCAGCTTTGGCAACCGCTCGGCAAAAACCGATGACGATTATTGATTTTATCAAAGAAAACCGGCTCATTTCTCCGGGTGACAGAGTATTGTGTGCAGTCTCGGGCGGAGCGGACTCAATGTGCCTGCTGCACTATTTGAGCGAAAACGCGCATAGGTTTGGAATAAGCGTGTGCGCTGCAAGCTTTGACCATATGCTAAGAGGCGCGGAGTCGGCATCCGACTGCCGCTTTGTTGCCGATTGGTGCTCGCAGCACGGCATCGAATGCCTGACCGGCAGCGGAGATGTCCGCCGCCGTGCGGAGCTTGATGGCATGAGCGAGGAGGAAGCCGCGCGCGCAAGCCGCTATGAGTTTCTCGAAAGTGCGGCCGAAAAGCTTGGCTGCAACATCATAGCTACGGCGCATAACGCAAACGACAACGCCGAAACGATGCTGTTTAACCTCACTCGCGGCGGCGGATTAAAGGGGCTTTGCGGCATTCCGCCAAAGCGCGGCAACATCGTGCGCCCACTTTTGGGAACGACCCGGCAGGAGATAGAGGCGTATAACGCCGCAAACGCGATCGAATATGTAAGCGATAAGACAAACGCGAGCGACGACTACACGCGCAATGTTCTGCGCCACCATGTCACGCCTGTGCTCGAGGGCATAAATCCTGCGTTTTTCGAGGCCTGCACGCGCACGGCGCAGATCCTGCGCGAGGATGAAGCCTGCCTCGACGACATGGCGCGTAAAGCGTATGACAAGCACTACAGATCCGGAGTTTTTCCGGCTTCTAAGCTCCTTGAGCTTCCAAAGCCTGTTGCAATGCGCGTTCTGCGTATGATCTGCGGAAGAGCGATGAGCTTTACCCATGCGCAGGCTGTCTACGCCATAGCATCGTCGAGCGAGTATAGATCCACCGATATAAGCGGCATGCGCGTTGTCTGCGACAGGGGAGTGCTCTATTTCGGCAGGGAATATTCAGTCCCGGAGTCTTTTGAACTCAAGATCGGCGCACAGCAGCTCATTCCCGAAAGCGGATTTGAGGTGAAAAGCGAGATAATTGCGCATTGCGGCAAAAAAAACGAATCATTTAATATTTTATACTTTAATTACGACAGTATTTGTGGTAGCATATCCTTTACGTCGCGAAAGCCCGGCGATAAGATAAGGCTTTGCGGCAGAGGGTGTACCAAAAGCCTCAAGGATCTGTTTTCCGAGGCAAAGCTCAGCCGCATGGAGCGTGAAACCACTCCGGTGCTGAGGGATGAAAGGGGCGTCATAGCCGTTTACGGCTTCGGCGTTGCGGAAAGATGTATTGCACGGCCCGGAGATAAGGTCATCCGGGTAACAATAAATAAAACCAAGCTTACGGGGGACAATTGAAAGATGAGAAACGATATAGAAAGAGTGTTCTTCACGGCAGACGAGATCGAAGCAAAGGTTGCTGCTCTCGGCGAGCAGATATCCAAAGATTTCGAGGGCAAGGATCCCTTGTTCGTCGGCGTTTTGAAGGGCTGCTTTGTTTTTATGGCCGACCTTATGCGCCATGTAAGTATCCCGTGCTCTATGGATTTCATGGCCGTCTCGTCCTATAAGGGCGGAACGAGCTCGACCGGTGCGGTGGAAATCCAGAAGGATCTCGGCCAGAATATCGAAGGCCGCCACATTATAATTATCGAGGATATCCTCGACAGCGGCAACACACTCAATTATCTGCAAAGCTATCTGATGACGAGAAAGCCTGCATCCATAACCATCGCAACGCTTATGGATAAGCCCTCGCGCAGAACAGCCCCCGTTTATGCAAAATATTCTTGTTTTGAAGTGCCCGATGAATTCGTCGTCGGCTACGGTCTCGATTATGACGAACTTTACCGTAACCTGCCCTTTATCGGCGTGCTCAAGCCCGAGATATATACGAAATAATTCAGGCACGGATGAAATGCTTCCTGTCTAAAAGGACGTGATTAATTGAAACCTCAGCGCAACAGAGCGAGAGATATAGGCTTTTATGTTCTGATACTGGTGCTGCTTGCATGCACTCTGTTCACTCTGCTCAACCAGGAACCTGAGAATGAGCTAAGCTATGCTCAGGTAAAGGATCTTTTCAAGGAGGAAAAGGTTCAGGAATTCACTTATAACGGCTCGAAGAATCTTCTTGAGATGAAGGTTAAGGACTCGAGCGCAAAGGACGGCTATAAGACCGTATACTATAAGATGTACAGTTTCTCGCTGTTCTATGAAGAATTCGGCGAGCTTATAGACCAGCAGTACGACAAGGGCATAATCAAGGATTATCAGATTGAGCCCGTTCAGTCAACATGGTGGCTGCAGCTTATACCGTATGTCCTGTTCATCGGCTTCATGGTGTTCTGGATCGTCATGATGCAGCGAGCACAGGGCGGCGGAGGCGCAGGTGGCGCGATGAAATTCGGCAAGGCCAGAACGCGCCTCGGCAGCGAGGAGAAAAACCGCAAGACGTTCAACGACGTCGCAGGCGCCGATGAGGAAAAGGCAGAGCTTCAAGAACTTGTTGAGTTCCTCAAGGATCCCAAATCGTTTACCAAAATGGGCGCAAGAATACCTAAGGGCGTTCTGCTCGTAGGCCCTCCGGGAACCGGTAAGACCTTGCTTGCAAAGGCGGTTGCCGGAGAAGCGGGCGTGCAGTTTTTGTCCATTTCCGGCTCGGACTTTGTTGAGCTTTATGTCGGCGTCGGCGCATCGCGTGTGCGCGATCTGTTCGATCAGGCAAAGAAGGTCGCCCCGGCTATCATATTCATCGACGAGATCGACGCTGTCGGCCGTCAGCGCGGCTCCGGTCTCGGCGGCGGACACGACGAGCGCGAGCAGACCCTCAACCAGCTGCTTGTCGAGATGGACGGCTTCGGCAACAACGAGGGCGTCATCGTTATGGCGGCAACAAACCGCGCCGATATCCTCGATAACGCTCTGCTGCGTCCCGGCCGCTTTGACCGTCAGGTCTATGTCGGCATGCCCGATATAAAGGGCAGAGAGGCCATACTCAAGATCCATGCACGCGGTAAGCCGCTGGCGGACGATGTTGACCTCAAGTCCATTGCAAAGGGTACTCCCGGCTTCTCCGGTGCAGACCTTGAAAACCTGATGAACGAGGCCGCTCTGCTGGCAGTGCGACGCAAGCATCGCTTTATCACGATGGAGGATTGCGACGAGGCAATACTCAAGGTCGAGATGGGCCCCGAAAAGAAGAGCCGCAAGATGTCGGACAAGGCAAAGCGCCTTACAGCTTACCACGAGTCAGGTCATGCCATAACTTCGAAGTTCCTGCAGCACACCGACCCCGTGCACTATATCACCATCATTCCACGCGGAATGGCCGGCGGCTTTACGCTCTATCGCCCGGATGAGGACACGGAGGACTTTACCTCCAAGGCACAGATGTTCGAGCGCATCGTATCCTGCCTCGGCGGCAGAATAGCCGAAAAGCTCTTCCTTGACGATATCTCCACCGGCGCGTCCGGCGATATCCAGCAGGCGACGAGCATTGCGCGCAATATGGTGACGCGCTACGGTATGAGCGAAAAGCTTGGCCCCATCCAGTACGACAGCTCCGACCACAGCATCTTCATCGGACGTGACTTCGGCCAGACCAAGAGCTATTCCGAGGAGACCGCCGCACTTATCGACGAGGAAGTCAAGCACATTTTTGACGAAGCTTCCGCCCTGTGCGAAAAGATACTCACCGAGCACCGCGATACGCTCATCGGCGTTGCAGAGTATCTGCTTGAAAACGAGTCGATGGATCGCGAGACCTTCGATTACTACTGCGAGCACGGCACGTTCCCCGAACCGAAGCCGGCTCCTGCAATGCAGGATGATACGATCGAACGCCCGGCGCGCAAGATCGCCCGTTTTGACGATCCTCCCACTGAGGACGCCTCAGCCGGTATGGCCGACGAGCCTGACGACGGCGATAAACACTAAACAGATAAAAAATCTCTCCCGACAGGGAGAGATTTTTTGACTTATCTGCTTATTTTTTGCCGAGCTTTGCGAAGAATTTGAAGGTCATCGGCCATACGATCCCGGCAAAGAGGATAACAATGAAGTACCTCACGCCGTGCGCTATGCTGTGTCCTCCGAACAGGGCAAGCAGCGGCGCTTTGAGCACCGACTTTAGTGCAAGCAGTATAGCCAGACCGACAACGACCTTGATTATCTGCGCCCACCACACGGCCTGCGTGGGGAAGTGGACATACTTTGTGTCGATGAAGAACGTCAGCATAAGTCCGATCGCGCAAAACAGGATCATGTAAGCGTTTTTAAGGCCCGAGGCGTAGTTTTCCGCGTCTATATCGGCAGGGAAGTCGTACAGCTCGACGAAAGCAACAAATGCCGCCGCGAGAACTATGAAAATGCTGAATATTATGTAAACCTTTTTCGGACTCTTGTCCATATCGCGGAAGAACGGATATATGACGAAAACCAGGATAGTTCCGACGATGAGCGACACGCCGACATCCAGCGGAGTATGAACTCCGACGTACATACGGGAAAATGCCGTGAGCGCAATGAGAAGGATAAAAACGATCCTCAGCGCGGTGTTTTTAAAAAACCTTGCCGGTGCGCCGAAAACGGCAAAGGCATTCTGCGTGTGGCCGCTGGGGAAGGAGTAGCCGGTTGCCTCGGCGCGTGCGCTTTCAACTATCGTGAAGTTCGGATCCTTGACCCAGGGGCGCGGAATGCGAAACCACAGCTTCAGAAACTGATTGATGATCGTTCCGGCAAAGCCGACTGTCATCATGTAATAGCCGCAGCTTTTGCTTAGGCACCAAAAAACGACGATGGCAGCCACGATAAACACAGCCTCGCCTCCGAGATTTGTGACAAGTCCCATGAGCTTGTCGAGAAAAGGAGTACGTATGCTTTCAAGTGCGTAGAGCAGTTCCATGTGTCACCTCGATATTATAGATGAACAACCGCCGCCTCAAGGCGGCGGTTTCAAAATTTTATGCTTCGGCCTTTATGCGGTGGATGACCTTAGTGAAGCGCTTCTCGTTGTAGATAACGGGAACGGGGTAGACGGGGTTAGCCTCTTCCATTGCCCACTGGCACATCTGATGAATATCCTCTTCCTTTATAAAGTCAAAGCCGGAGGGGATGTTCATGCGCTTGTTCATTGCGCGTATCTCGGCAATGAAGGCCTTGGCCTTTTCCTCGTCGCTGCCGCTGGTTTTAACGCCGGTCAGCTCGGCAAGATGCGCAAGCTTTGCGTAAACCGCCTCGCCGTAGTCCTCAAGGACGATGGGAAGAATGACGGCGTTTGCAAGGCCGTGCGGCGTATTGTACAGGCCGCCGAGCGTGTGTGCAATTGCGTGGACGTTGCCGACACCTGCACGGGTGAAGGCAAAGCCGGCCTTGAACGCGGCCGTGAGCATCTGCTGACGGGCTTCCATGTCGTTTCCGTCATTGTAAGCGCGCTCGAGATACTTGAGTATCGCAACCGTTGCCTCCTCGGCAAGACGGATGGATTCCTTTGTGTTGTATGTCCAGCAGACATAGGCCTCAACTGCGTGGGTCAAAGCGTCCATACCCGTTGTGGAGGTCGTTTTCTGTGGAAGATCGCGCGTAAGCTCGGGGTCGAGTATCGCGTACTTGGGAACAAGGCACAGATCCATTATCGCATACTTGTGATGTGTTTCGGGGTCCGTGATGACTGCGGCTATCGTAGTCTCGGAGCCTGTGCCGGCAGTCGTGGGAACGGCGACAAAGGTCGGGATCTTGTGCATGACCTTGAGCAGACCGGCCATTTTGTTCACGGGGGTGTTCGGATGCACGACTCTTGCCGCTGCGCCCTTGGCAGCGTCCATCGGAGAACCGCCGCCGATGGCGAGAAAACCTTCGCATCCGGTCTCAAGGTATTTTTTCTGAATTTCGTTCACGACAGTCACTGTCGGGTTTGCGGAAACCTCGGAGTAGTGCTCGTAGGCGATGCCGGCCTTGTCCAGAGCGGCCTTCGCAATGGGGGCTATCGTCTTGCCGACGGTGCGGCCGGTGACGATCATGACCTTCTTGACGTGATTTTTCTTGAAAAGCTCGGGAGCCTTGCTCAGCGCGCCCTCGCCTTCAACGGTGATGGGCTTGCGCCAGTAGAGGCAGCGGGCGGCAACGTTGAAAACTGCCTGAAATGAGCGGTAATATGCGTTTTTTATGGCATCCATATGTAATTCCTCCCTACATTTAGATACTTTATTTTAATATATATACAGTGTTTAGTCAAGCGAAATGCGGAGTTGACAAATATCGAATATCGATATATAATATAGCAAACATCGATAATCGATATATGGAGGTGAGCTGATGGCGAGAAAAAAGTTTTCAACGCTGACAGAGCCGATGTTCTATCTTTTAATGTCGCTGCGCGGCGGCAAAAAGTGCGGCATCGACATAAGCGAATATATCTCCCGCCGCAGCTCGGAGCGTGTTAAGCTCGGACCCGGCACACTGTATGCGCTGCTTTCGGAGTTTGAGCAGGAGGGACTTATAAAATATGTCGGCGTTGACGGAAAGCGCAAGCTCTATGAGCTGACGCCGACAGGGGAGAAGGCATATAATGATGAGCTTATGCGGCTGAGGCAATGCCTTGCCGACGCGAAGGAGGCGGAAAAGGATGAGCAAGTACGTTAGACGCATCATACCCTTCGGCTCGGGAGATATCCCGGCCGTGCAGCATTGGCTTGAGGATATGGCGGAAAAGGGGCTGTTTTTCAAGGAGTGCGGCCTGCTGTTTGCGAAGTTCACAAGGGGCGAGCCGAAGAAAATGCGATATCGCCTCGACTTCTGCGACGTCGTGGCCTGTGACATTCCCGATGAGAAAAAGGAGCTCTACGAGCAAAGCGGCTGGCAGGTCGTCGGCGAGTTTAAAAGCGATTTTGTAGTCGTCTGCACCGACGATCCCGACGCACCCGAGATATACACAGAGCCCGAGCTCTTGGTAAAGCCGCTGAAGAATATATCGGGCAGACAGCTTGCGGCATGGATTGTTTTTTGGCTGATGTATGTCAATATAAATTACGGGAATTTGGACGCATATATCGAAGTCAGCTTCAGCAGCATCGTGAGGTATCTGCTGGACTTCGGTACATGGTACTATATCTGTCTCTTATACACATCTGACGCTGCCGACGAA
>ENA-UAOM01000858-UAOM01000858.1-human-gut-metagenome-genome-assembly--contig:-NODE-858-length-10721-cov-6.778267_pt1 | contig 10721 bp, 10 predicted proteins | sample MGYA00243468_ERZ654555 | MGnify/ENA primary metagenome ERZ654555 (study PRJEB26926, sample SAMN06164434) | human gut metagenome | biome: ENVO:00009003; feature: ENVO:2100002; material: ENVO:00002003... | reverse complement strand
TATTTAAAGAAAGAGGAAAGGGAGTGAAGCTGAACGAGAGATTACTTTTTAATCATTTTTTTAATAGTGGTGCTGGTTCTGCTTCTTCCGTTTATCCTTTGGTGGAAGCACAGGCACAAAGAAACAGATAGAAAGGGGAACAGTAAAATGTAATAGGGTGAATGATTATAGCAAAAAGACCAGTATCAATATATGATTTTAAGGCTTTCGGGGCTGCCATTAAAGCCGCGAGAAACGAATACGGAGAAAGTCGCAAAAAAGTAAGCGACGAGTTATATATATCCCCGCGCTATCTTGCGAATATCGATAACAAAGGACAGCAGCCGAGCCTACAAGTTTTCTATGACCTCGTTACCCGTTATGCTGATATTTGGGTGTGTTCTGACTATATGTATCATTGTTATGGCAATACCTAATGCGTGCTGATTAGTATTTTTTTATATTGCTCCGCAAGCTCTTTCTTTCCCCATCTCATATACAAACTATACAAATAACGAGCAGTACTTTTGGAATAATCATTATCAGGGTTCTCGTTCATAACAGCATGAAAGACGGCATCTGCGTTAAGCAGGTGCTGTTCTGCTATCACAGGCTGAGAACGGGTATAAGCAATGACACCACGATAGAACTCGCACATACCATAATCAAGGTTATTTCTACCCATAACTTCATCAATGGTGGATTCACAGAAATCAATAATTTCCAGAGCAGAATCATATTCCTTATTCTGCACCAGCATGTTAGCAAGTGAGAGTGTCTGCTGCAGGGTATCATTATTCTCTATCAATCCAAGACTGGCATATTCCCTGCGTACTGTGAAAGCTGTCTTGAGTTCTGATACGGCTTCTTCCAGTTTCTTCCGGAACAGATAAGCTGTAGAGAGGTTGTTGTGCAGGTTTGAAAGCAGATTGGCGGAACGGGCATCCGCAGTATTGGTCTTATGGTAATTTTCCATGAGGGCAATCGCCTTTTTATATTTCTTAATGGCATTATCATATTCCTTGCGTGGGAACAGAAGCTGTGCTTTGTAATCTAATAATAATGCTTTGTCACAGGCAGAAATGTGGTTGGTTTCTTGCGTAATATCTGGTGTGCCTGATTTATCTGAATTATACGATTTACTCGTTTCATCCGACTTGCCCGAATCATTCATAAGATTCATCACATATTCTATACGTTCTACCAGCTCCGACAGATAATCGGTATCCAGATATTTGTCAAAGTAAGGGTACATATCCTGTAAGAACAGTAGATAGTAAGCCCTGTTATCTAGGATGATGTGTCTGTTGATGCTTTTCAGACATTCCATGACAGTCACCGGTCTTTTTACATCCAGACCGTGAGCAAGGCAAATCAAATGCAGGTGATTTAACATCACATGGCAGTCTGATACGGTTGGAATGGTCTCTGCGATTGCCACTTCCTGAATGAGAGGATGGAGTGCAATCGTCTTATTTTCGGTATCTTCACTGATAATGCCATAGCGTATCAGCTCATTAACATTTTTGAGAGAATCCAGTTCCAGCCACATTTTGAACGCACTTTTATAAACTCCTGATACCGGCAGGAGTGAGAGGTTACGGAGGATATCAATACTGTCCTCATTTAATCTATTAAGCTTCATCAACATGCGAAGGTGTCCTATCATACTGGCATAGGAGAATTCATCATCCTTGAATACCTCGATTTCTTCCATGTTCTGCCCGATACCGCAGGAACGCAGCTCCTGTAACAATTCTTCCGGTTCCATGCCGCTGGCTTCTAAGGTAAGAGCAGCCATGCAGACAGTCAGGGTATGACAGTTCACTTCTTCTATAATGGCAGACACACTGTCCGGATCACGTTTTGCAGAAGGACAATGCTTGTAGAACAGTTCTGTCAGTTCTTTTTCTTTATCCAATTCCTTTATTTCTATAGAATCATAATTCTTAAGTTTGCATCTGCTGGTAATCAATAGCTGCATATCATTCTTCATCAGTTCCTTTAAGAAGGGTTCGTCCTTTGGAAGCACATTGAAGTTGTCCAGAATCAGCAGTGTATCTGTGTGGAGTCTCTGCATCACCTTATAGTGATTCTGAAAACGGACTTCCTCATTCATTTCTACGGAATCATCTGCAAATGTATGGTTTGCGATGTCTTTTCTCAAATCACCGGTGTAATACAGATAAATGATATTGGTGTACTTTTTACGGTTCGTCTGTGCATAGGCTTTGGCAACTTCGCTTTTTCCAATGCCTGCCATACCAGTAATGAATAAGACGGATTGATTGGAAAGATGGGATGCGATTGCTTTTATCTCATCCTTTCGTCCAATGAATGCCTGATTGCAGGAGGGAAGCTTATTGCAAAGAATCACTTCCGAAAGGTCGGGAGAATAGAGCGCACCTGTGCTATGGTCATTCAAAATCGCATATCTTACCACAGAGCAGAAAAAGGCTGCATTATCCGGCTCCTGAATCAGTGCATCAGCCATTTCCTGCCCGATGGTTTTTATACTGTCTGTAATCAATTCCTCCATCTGGATTCGAGCCTGTGCTTCGTTCAACAGGTTCGGAATAATCTTATCTCTGAAATCATCCTCCATCGTATCCCATTCATCCTCATCTTCATAAGTCTTTAGGATATCTATAGGAATCGGGCGGGCGCCATTGCACCAGCGGCTGTACATCGTCGTGTCATCTGCGATTAATTCCGAAGCTGTCAGAGTATCATCCAGATATGCAGAGAACAGACTGCGTACAAGCTGGTGCTGCGGGTAGGTTTTCTTTTTATTTTCCAATAATACACCAATCACATTGGCGAAGGTCAGTCTGTTTCTCATCTGTGTGCTCCTTTCAGAGAGGATTTATCAATCCCGCTATCTATCTTATCTGTCTTTCTATATTTTCATTCTTTGAAAAGTTTCTATGTCAAGTCGCGGTCAAGTGACCGTCAATTATTTTATTCTCTATATTTTACTACAATTAACTTACAAAACGTAGCCGGGCGGCATCAGAAATGAAGCAAATCGGCTACAACAATCATAACACAAAACAAACTTATGTTCTACAAGAATATCGAAATGTTTTAACTGTACATTGAAAACTTCATGAGTTGTATTCACAGTCAACGGACTTTGCGATGATACTTAAAGCAATTTAAGCGGAGCAAAGAACAGACACTTCCGTCAAGGGTGGGAGATGATCTCGCGCAGGAGAGGCCCACAGGCAGGTTTCAGTAGTGAGAAATCGGTGCTAAAGAATCCAGACAGTGGATACGTAGAAAACCAAACTAAGAGTACTGGAACAATCTTACTTTAGGAACCGCTTATTGCGGGTAGGAAAGAAGGTGGTTAATGAGAATATTACGAGAGGAGGCAGGACTACCATGAAAACAGAACTTGATACAAGAGCGTTATTAAATGTAAAGGAAATGTGTGAGTACCTTGGTATTGGACAGACGAAAGCAAGAGAATTGCTTTCCAATCCGGCCAATGGTTTCACGGTAAGAATCGGTAACAGACTATATGCTCATAAGGGCAGATTAGACCACTGGTTACTGAATCAGATTCTTTCATAAATAAGAACACGGAGGAGTTTCAAAATGAGAATTCAATTTTTGAAACGGATTGATAATTGTAAGGTTTTATGGTAGAATAGGGACGATATTTGGAATCCTTCCTATTCTACACTTAGGAAGGAGGCACAAATGGGTAAATCCCTTAATGGTAAAGAATTAGGTAAAGGCTTATCACAGAGAAAGGATGGTCTTTATCAGGGAAGATTCGTGAATCGTTTTGGCAAGAAGCAGACGGTTTACGCAAAGACGCTGAATGAGGTAAGACAGAAGCTTAGAAACGAACAGTATGAGGATGAAAAGGCACTCAATGTTGTTGCGAAGGACACATTCTACTACAATTTATATGTAGTGGCAATCGACACAGGAATGCGTATTGGTGAGTTGATGGGGCTTCAGTGGTCTGATGTAGACTTTGAAAAGAAGGTTGTACACGTCAGACGTTCCTTATGCTATTTCCGCAAGGATGGCAAAGATGTCTTTGAATGGCATGATACCAAGACGCATAACAGCAAGCGAACCATTCCCTTAACAACAAGAGCTATGGAAGCTCTGAAAAAACAAAGAGTTCGCGGGCAGGAGATTCTGCTTAAGAACGCACAAACAGCACAGGACGAATACAAGAATCTGGTTTTCGTAACCAGAAACAATCGACCTACACAGCAGTTCATCGTACAGGAATGTATGGATGTAACAACGAGACGAATTCAGAAGGAACACCCGGAATTTGAGAGGTTCTCTCCTCATTGTTTCCGTCACACCTTTGCAACAAGGGCAATCGAGAACGGAATGCAGCCTAAGAGCGTGCAGAAGCTTCTCGGACATTGCTCCTTACAGCTGACAATGGATTTGTATTGTCACGTAACAGATGATACCTTGTTTGACGAGATGAGGAAGATGGAAGCGGTGTAAAGTGTGTAAAAAGTGTGTAGTAAAGCAATTTGAGACAATAATAAAGGCGTGAAAGCCTTATAAACAGGAGGTTTTAAGATAAAATGGAACAGTATAAGCAGGAATTTATAGACTTTATGGTGGAGAGTGACGTGCTGAAATTTGGTGATTTCACATTAAAGAGCGGTCGTAAATCACCATTTTTCATGAATGCGGGAGCATATGTGACAGGCTCACAGCTTAAGAGACTCGGAGAGTACTACGCAAAGGCAATCCATGCAAACTACGGAGATGACTTTGATGTATTATTCGGACCTGCATACAAGGGAATTCCGCTTGCAGTGGTAACAGCTATCGCATACCATGAGCTTTATGGCAAAGAGGTGCGCTACTGCTCAGACAGAAAAGAGGCAAAGGATCACGGTGCAGACAAGGGAGGCTTCCTTGGAAGCAAGCTTAAGGATGGCGACAGAGTAGTCATGATAGAGGATGTCACCACATCCGGCAAATCAATGGAGGAGACAGTTCCAAAGGTAAGAGAGGCTGCTGATGTTACAATCGTAGGCCTTATGGTGAGCCTTAACAGAATGGAAGTCGGACAGGGCGGCAAGGTAAGCGCGCTCGATGAGATTCATGAGAAGTACGGCTTTGAGGGCAGGGCTATCGTTACAATGGAAGAGGTCACAGAGTATCTCTACAACAGAGAGCATGATGGCAGAGTAGTCATTGATGACACAATCAAAGCAGCTATAGATGAGTACTATAAGCAGTACGGCTGCAAATAGGAGAATATAAATTGCTTGGCAGAAGAAAACGTAACAGGTATAAGTTTACGGAAAAGAAGCAATCTAAGAGGGGGATAGCTGCACTTGTTGTGGCTATCCTCATAGAGATTGTATATATAGTTTTTTTGAATGCGGCATTCAGAGGAGATGGCAATCTGTCTATGTACTATGGCAGTGCCGGTATACTGATGCTTGGCATATCTCTGGCAGATTTCGGGTTTGCCATCAGAAGCCTCTTTGACGAGGAATCATTCATGACATTTCCACGACTGGCAGTGTTTTTTGCACTTATAGCGGTGCTCAGCTGGGGTGGGACGTATGCTGCCGGCTTTATTATTTAGCACATATTATATAAATAGTGCGATAAAACTGTCATGAATATTTGAATTATAAAATAGAAAGATTATAGGGATATATGAGTTATAAAGAGATTTATGAGCTCTCCAATGAGCTTTACGCAGAGCGATTAGAGCTTGTGGAGGAGCGGATAGAGCAGATCATCAGAGAGCCTGCGATAGAGCCGGCTTTTGCAGATTATTTCACAAGTGTGGCAAAGTGCCTAAACACTATTAAAAACCATAGCGCAGATAAGAAATTTAACGATTTATTCTATTCACAGTTTGATAAAGAAAATTACGAGAAAAGCTATGCCAACCCGGCATATGCCGTAAAGGTGCTCGGAGATGAGTATGGTCAGCTTTTATCGGCTGTATATGCAAAAATTGCCGGAAGCATTACACATATCTATCAGGGGGATATAAAGTATCTCTGCATTTATGCAGAGCTTATTGTAGAGCTATACAATTATTTTGAGAATGCCAATGAGCTGAGTCCTGACGAGATAAGGGGCTGTATATACTCGTTCATGCATGATTATGAGGAGATTTTTGCAGAGGATGACAACAGAGCACTCCTTGACCCGGCTTATGATTACTATACAGAGCTTGTAAATGAGGCAGATTTGTCAAATGATGATTATCTGTATTCCTACGGACTGTATGTCGGAGAGAATGAGCGCGCCGGCAGAGCGCATCTGGCTTCATTTTCAGATGAGGAGATACAGGCCATGGCAGATACCTATACAGAAGGATACCGCATTGGCTTTATTACCTGCAACAAGGATATCTCAAAGAAGTCGGTGGTTCAGGTGCTTTATCCGCTTGGCTTTGAGCGTATGATAAGAGCAGCATTAAAGAATTTTGAGAAAATGGGTATGAAGCCTGCCGTGAGACCATTTTCCACATCGGTCAATAAGCAGTTTGACTATGACCACAAGGAGGATATGGCACTGTGGCTTGACAAGGCATATGTGGAGTATCGTCTTGAGTGCATGCACAATGCACTTGAGAGAATGAAGGATGTAGCATGCAAATGTGGAGGACCGGCTGTCATAGAGATATTTGGAGAGGAGCCGTTTGCTCCGGTTTCAAAGAAGGAGGCTGCGCACTTTAATGATGAGCAGCAGAAGCTTGTAGTCCATATGACAAGCGTGCGCTCACAGTATATGAACAGCTATATCCACAGCGAGGACAGAAGCTTTACGATTATTGCCTATCCGTGTGCTGCAATCGGATCTGATTATAAGGAAATTTTTACGGAGACTGTAAAGATTAATACTCTTGATTATGCACTCTACAGGGATATGCAGCAGAAAATCATAGATGTGCTCGATACAGCAGACAGGGTGCATATCGTCGGTACAAACGGCAACAGGACAGATTTGTTTGTCAAGATTCATGAGCTTAAGGAGCCTTCAAAGGAGACGGCTTTTGAAAACTGTGTGGCTGATGTAAATATTCCTGTCGGAGAGGTGTTTACTTCACCGGTGCTAGAGGGTACAAACGGCAAGCTGCATGTCAGTCAGGTATATCTCAATGAGCTTAATTTCCTTAATCTGGAAATCGACTTTAAGGATGGCATGATTGATAAATATACATGCACCAATTTTGAGGATGAGGAAGAAAACAAAAAGTATATATCAGACAATGTGCTTTTCCATCATGACACACTGCCTATGGGTGAGTTTGCCATAGGCACCAATACGACAGCCTACCGTATGGCGAGAGTATATGATATCGCGGCAAAGATGCCTATTCTCATAGCAGAGAAGACAGGACCGCACTTTGCGGTGGGTGATACCTGCTACACATACGATGAGGACAATATGACATACAACCCTGACGGAAAAGCAATCATTGCCAGGGATAATTCAGTTTCCATCCGCAGAAAAGAGGATATATCGAAGGCATATTTCAACTGCCACACGGATATCACAATACCATATGATGAGCTTGGAGCCATCACAGTTATTCGACACGATGGCTCAACATGTGATATAATAAGAGATGGCAGATTTGTGCTTGAGGGCGTAGAAGAGTTGAACAAACCGCTCGATACGCTTGATGCAGAAAGTAAATAATTATTAGACATATAAGGAGGATAAAATGGCAAAGGTTGGAATAGTTATGGGCAGCGACTCAGATTTAAAGGTGATGAGTAAGGCAGCAGATATGCTTGAAGAGCTCGGCATAGAGTATGAGCTCACCATCATCTCAGCACACCGTGAGCCGGATGAGCTTATTGAGTGGACAAGAGGCGCTGAGGAGAGAGATGTAAAGGTAATAATAGCAGGAGCGGGAATGGCAGCAGCACTTCCGGGAATGTGTGCAGCGCTTTTTGCACTTCCTGTTATCGGAGTACCGCTTTCAGGAAAGAATCTGGATGGAATGGATGCAGTGTTCTCAATCATGCAGATGCCACCTGGAGTGCCTGTTGCCACAGTTGCAATTGACGGTGCGAAAAATGCAGCAATCCTTGCAGCAAAGATACTCGCAGCAGGTGATGATGCAATCCTTGAGAAAATCAAAAAGTATACAGCAGATATGAAGGCTCAGGTTGTAGCAAAGGATGCGAAACTGAAACAGGTTGGATATAAGCAGTATCTTGCTGAGAAATAGATTGTATTGTCATCTATAGGAGGGTTTTTATGGGTATATTGCAAAAGGCAGACAGATGTATGGATGAGGCAGCAGCCTTATTTGGCGAGAATAAGCTTTTTTTGGCAGAGAATAAGGCACAGGAGACAGCCGGTCTTTATAAGAGCTGTGGCGCATATGAGCAGATGGCAAAGACTGTCAATTTTATGGGAGTCATATATGCATCTATTGGAGACTTAAGCATGTCAATTGACTGCTACCTAGAGGCTATGGATGTAGCTGTGGAGCAGGGCTCAACAGAGACAATCATGCTTGTAAACAATAATATAGGCTCACTCTATATGGAGCTTGGATTGTATGAAAAGGCTATCAGATATTTCAACGAAGCACTGGAGCTGTGCAAGCCACCGCTGCATGGAGAGAGGGATAGCTATTATCAGGAGCTTCTCATGCTTCATCTGAATCTGTGCATCTCATACACAGGAATTAACGAGTTTGAAAAGGCAGAAAAGCATCTTTCTGATGCGATACTCTTTAATGAGATAGCTGGCAGTGATAAAAACAGATTTCTGATAGATATGTCACAGGCACATATGCTATGGAAGATGGGAAATGAGGATGAGGTCAGAGATCATGTGGAAGAGCTGGTTGAGGGTGCGATAAACAATATCAATTCTGCCAATTATGTGCTTGAGATACTAAGCCTTTGCAATCTATTTATGAATATGGGGGAGTTCGATGCATGGAAAAAGGTTATTGTGGAGTATGAACGCTTTGCTATTGAAACAGAAAATTTGTTTTTCCAGAAGACCTGTGTCAAGATGTGGATGAAATATGAGAGCGCCATGGGTGATACAGAGGCGTACAACAAGCTGTGCGTATATTACGCAAATCTCCACTCTATGCAGGTGAAGGAGCAGATAAAGCGTCTTGGTGATACAATCGACCTTAAGCTTCAGCTTCAGGAGACTGAGTATGAGCGCCGTAAGGCAGTCAGACTCAACTACACAGATATGCTTACAGGCATGGGCAATAAGTTCAAGATGCGAAACGATTTTGAAAAGCTTGTGAGCAAAAATCAGGATTCAGATGGTGCAGGAATCACGTTTGGAGTAGTGGATATAGATTTCTTCAAGTCATTTAACAGAAACAGTGGCAGAGTCACCGGTGATGCAGTGCTAAAAGAATTGTCATCCATAATAAATGAGAGCATCAAAGATAAGGGAATGGGGTATCATTTCTATGGTGATGAATTCTACATAATCCTGCAGGAAACGGATGAGGATATCATTAAAAATATAGCCGAGCATATAAGACTTGAGCTTGCCAAAAAACAGATACTTCATGAGAGCTCTAAGGTGGATGAGTATCTGACTGTATCACAGGCATATGTTACCGCCCCGGATGTAAAGGTGCCGGATGAGTTTTCAAAGCTGTTCAAGACGGTGGATGAAGTGCTCAATGATGTGAAGGAAAAGGGTAGAAATGCATATAAGATAGTCTGATGCTTTAAGCGTATAAGACAACTATAAAATGACACGCAGCGTAAAACGTTGCGTGTCATTTTTAATGGATCTATATATACAGTTATAGTTATATTTGTACTTATACTTTTACTTTTATATGGCTATATTGTCTCATTTATATTCCGGATATAACAATATCAGTGCCTGCCTTCTCATATATATCTGCTGTCTCAGGTGAGATACCGGAGTCGGTGATTACCATATTGATGTCATCAAGCGATGCATAGCTAGATATGGATGTGGTATCAAACTTGGTGTGGTCTACAAGAGCCACAGTTTTAGCGGAGGCCTTGATACACATGTGCTTTAAATCTGCCTCGTATATACTGAAATCAGTCAGTCCGTCTTCTACAGAGAAGCCTCTTGCTGACACGAACGCGATATCTGTGTGTATCTTTTTGAGTAAATCAGCGCCAAGCAGTCCTTCTATGGAAGCGGATGCACTGGTTACGATACCGCCTGTCAGGATGACTGTGACACCCGGGATATCCTTTAGCTCTAAAGCCAGATTGATGCCATTGGTGATGACGGTCAGCTCTGTAAAGCCTGAAAGCTTCATGCCGAGAGTGTAGGCTGTGGAGCTGGCATCAAGGAATATACACATATGGTCACTTACGAGCTTTATCGCCTCGTTTGCAATCTCCTCTTTAGCTTCCTTGTTTTCCAGGGCGCGGTCATGGAACAGGTAGGCCCTCGAGGTTAAATCAGTCATGTCATGGGTTTTATCCTTGTAGATAGCACCGCCGTGAGTCTTTGTCAGAAGCTTTTCCTTATCCATCTGGTTTAAATCTGTTCTTATTGTTGTGGTCGATACACCAAGCAGCTCGCTGAGCTCATTGGTGGTGGCCTTGCGGTTTTCTTTTAAATAATCGAGAATCTTTTGTTGTCTTTCTAATTGCAGCATAGATTTTCCTCTTTCTTTTGATTTCTGTTGTATTTTTGCGTACATATTTTTATCACAAAGCATTGCATAAATATATAATCTGTCTCTTATACACATCTCCGAGCCCACGAGACCCTAAGACATC
>ENA-UAOM01000855-UAOM01000855.1-human-gut-metagenome-genome-assembly--contig:-NODE-855-length-10747-cov-4.989993_pt1 | contig 10747 bp, 9 predicted proteins | sample MGYA00243468_ERZ654555 | MGnify/ENA primary metagenome ERZ654555 (study PRJEB26926, sample SAMN06164434) | human gut metagenome | biome: ENVO:00009003; feature: ENVO:2100002; material: ENVO:00002003... | reverse complement strand
AGACAGATATATACAGAACTGTCCACGGCCGGGAGCAATCCCAACTGTGGACGGCTTTTTGCTTGTACCCTGGGACAAAATGTGCGGCCGAAACTCGAGCGAATCACCCATGTGGAATGAAAAATTTCACAAGGGATCCCCGATCGAGCCGCTCCCGGGCTTGAAGCTGGGGAATGTGCTTGCAAAACTCCTGTTAAATTGTTTTGTAAATTAAATTTGACGGAATATTAATTAAGCGGCGTTCTGCTTTTCATAGTCAAAAAATTAACTAAAAAGTGAAAATGACGGAAATTGTTGTGTTAGATTTCGATCATTTGTGCGATTTGTCACGAAAAGTTGTAAGGTTTAAAACAATGTTTTGTTTGATATATAGACACTTTTATGCTAATCTTTTAACAGTCAAAAATACCACAAACTTTTTAAGTAAATTGATTTCAATGCCAGTTCAGCGGCGGCCGAGCGGTTCTGGATGAAATAGTAGAGACAACAGTTTTGGGAAACCGAAAGGACTATCAACTATGAATGCAGAAAAGAAAAACTTTTATGGATGGATACTGCTTGTAGCCATCGGCATCATGTTCTTATGCTCCAGCGGATTTATTCTCGTAGGAGCTTCCGTCGTAAATCCTCTGATGATGGCGGACTCCAGCATGAACATGAATGCAACGCTTATGGGCTTAGGCTTTACTTTGTTTGTTCTGTGCCAGGGCATTCCCGCTCCGCTGATCGGTCAGTTCATAACTAAGTATGGCCAGAAGAAAACCTTTATCGTCGGCGGTCTGCTGCTTATCATCGGCGGTCTGCTCATGGCTTTTGTCGTTAAGACCACGATCGGATATCTCATTGCTTTCGGCGTTATTCTCTCAATAGGCAGCCAGATGGCAGGTCAGGTCACCATGCAGACTTCGGTCAGTGCATGGTTCGTTCAGAAGCGTGCGCTCGCCATGTCGATCGCGACGGTTATAGGCGCAATCGGCTCGTTCATTTCCCCGCGTATACTCAATTCAATCGTTGCAAGCACCGGTCGCTGGCAGGATGCATGGCTCCTCGTTGCAGGTCTCGGTGTTGTGGTAATCATTATAGCTGTGGCTCTCGTTGTGGATAAGCCCTCAGACAAGGGTCAGTATCCCGACGGCATCGAGCCGGGTTCCGCAGTTGCGGCAGCTCAGAAATTCTCCAGGGTGTATAAGACCAGCGAAGTCTATGACCACAAGGCGGTTCTCAAAAACCGCAACTTCTGGTTCATTGCTCTTGCGGCTACCGGCGCATTTTGCCTGTACAGCCTCAACTCTGCGGCAGCCGTTAAGCACTTCACGACCCAGGGCTTTGAAAGCGCGGCTATCGTTGCTGCGGTTTCCTACATGGGCATTGCAAACATGGTCGGCAAGCTTTCCGTCGGCCCTATCGGCGACAAGGTCGAGCCTACCCGAATGATGGCAGTTTACCTCTTGATCATTGCAGTCGGCACTCTCTGCTCTGCATTTGCCAAGAGCCAGGCGATGATGGTAGCTTACTATCTGCTGCTTGGCCTCGGCTTCGGCGGCGTAACGACTACCATGCCTGTTGCGATCAGCAACTATTTCGGAAATGCAAGCTTCGCAAAGAACATCGGCGTTGCACAGCTGACCACCACCATTTTCTCATCCACCCTTCCGCTCATTGCCGGAGTGGTGTTTGACAACACCGGCACTTATGTCGGCGTGTACATCGTTGCAGCCGTCATCCTCGTTGTAACCGCTGCACTTGCCGTCATGGTTAAGATCCCGAAGAACTCAAACAACTGAAAAACACGAAATATTTGCCCTGGCTATATCGGTCAGGGCAAATTCTAAAAGGAAGTGAATCAATGATGAAAGGCAAAAGTCTGATAGGCGTGATACTTGCAGCAATATGCGTGACGGTAACTTACCTTTTGCCGGGATCTGAGGAACTGAGCCATGAAGGCATCACGGCGCTTGGCGTTCTTGGAATGGCAAGCATCCTGTGGATATCCAACACACTGCCGTTCGGCGTTACGGGGCTGCTGGCACTTGTGATGCTGGTTCTTCTTGGCGTAAGCGACATGGCGAGTGTCTTTGTCGGATTCTCAAACAGCTCTGTGATTTTTGTTATAACCGTTTTCTGCCTTACGGCAGCGGTTATGAACACAAAGCTTACACTTCGTCTTATAAATAAGCTCCTGCGTTGGGCAGGAAGCAGTGCTGAAAAACTCGTCCTTGCATATATGGCGGCGGCAGCTCTTCTTTCGTCCGTTATGAGCAATGTGCCGGTTACGGTATTGTTTCTCGGTCTTGCTCAGCCTGTCCTTAAAGCCGTCGGCGCTAAGCCCGGTTCCTCAAGGCTTGGAAAGTGCCTGATGATAGGCATACCGTTTGCAGCCGTTAACGGAGGCATGGCCACCCCTGCGGGAAGCTCCTTCAATGTGCTGGCTATGGGAGTTTTCGAGTCCATTGCCGGAAAGCCGCTGACATTTCTTCAGTGGATGGCGGTCGGACTGCCCACGGCGATCGTAGCTACTCTTGTATGCTGGATCTGCCTTGTGAAGATATTCAAACCCGAGGCCATAAACGAAGAATGCTCGGCATCAATAAGAGAAGAAGCAGAAAATGCAGGCAAAATTTCGGCTTATGAAAAGAAGGTCCTATTCATGCTGGTTGCCATGCCGGTCCTGTGGATCCTCGGAACATGGTTCCCGGCGCTGGATGTTACGGTCGTTTCCATAATCGGCTTTGTGGTGATGTTCATGCCCGGCATAAACATACTGACATGGAAGCAGTTTGAAGAGTCTGTTCCCTGGAACATAATTCTTATGTTCGGCGCGATACTCTCACTCGGAACAATTGTTGCAAAGACAGGCGGCGCTGCATATCTGTCAAAGCTGTTCCTTGCAAGCGGCGTCATGAATCTGAACATTATCCTTGTGTTCTTTATAGTCGGCGTATTTGCCTACCTGCTGCAGACCTTCTTCCCTGTCGCGCCGGCGATAATAAGCCTGTTCGTACCGGCTGTTGCCGCGGTGTGCGTGCCGATGGGAATTTCGGCAGCGGTCCCGACGCTGATAATTACGATTGTTGCTGCCGGAACGTATCTGCTCCCCATAAATCCGATATCTGCATTGAGCTTTGACTGGATGAAGCAGAACGGAATGTCTATCGCAACCGAGAGCGCTATGGCAAAGTATTATACTTCCAGAGCCGCATTCGAGGTCGTTGACGACGCAATGCAGATCATGGGCGGAATCGGCTATACAAACGATGTCCGCATTGCAAGACTGTGGCGCGACTGCCGCTTGAGTCGTATTATGGCGGGCACGGATGAGATAATGGTTCACATCGCAGGCCGTGCTCTGCTCAAGGAGTTTGCAAACAAGTAAGCGTATCTGAAAGGAAAAAGCATGAACATAGTTGTTTGTTATAAGATAGTCCCCGATGAAGAGGGCATCGCGATAAAGGCCGACAGAAGCGTTGATGTGTCGGGCGCTCAGTGGAGCCTTGGCGAATATGATCTCGAGGCGCTTGAAGCGGCGGTTCAGCTTCGCGACAGCGTTGGCGGAAAGGTTACCGTGCTGACCGTAGGCGGCGACGAGGTGCTCAATTCAAAGCTCAAAAAGTCCATCCTGTCCAGAGGAGCGGACGATCAGATAGTAGTATGCAGCGAAGCATTTGCAAATCTTGATGCTTACTGCACTGCGGAGGTTCTTGCCCGGGCTCTTGGCAGCACCGAATATGATCTGGTGCTGTGCGGAGAAGGCTCAAGTGATATGTATTCTCAGCAGGTCGGCATGATACTCGGCCAAATGCTCGGACTGCCGGTGTTCAATGCGGTCAGCAGTATTGCTCCGGCAGAGAACGGCTTGCTCATCGGCCGCAGTCTTGACGACTGCGAGGAGCTGATCGAGATCACCCTGCCGGCGGTGCTTTCCGCTGCGGCAGGTATCGCAACTCCGAGGATCCCCAGCATGAAGGATATACTTGCAGGCGGCAAGAAACCTCAGATACAGCTTGACGGCGCCGGCATTAAGGTGTCTGCGGCTGTTCGATGTGTCCGCTCCACGCTTGCTCCCGAAAGCACGGAGCGCAAGCAGATAGTCAAAGAGGGCGACAGCCCCGAGAACATCGAAGAACTGGCGGCTATAATCCGCAGAGAGCTGTAAGGAGAAAGCAATGGAAAAACTCAGTAAAGTATTGATTTTTGCAGAAAAAGAAAGCCAATTCGGACTTCTTTGCTCTGCTGCAAAGAGCATTGCCGAACATACGGCAGCATTTGCGGTGGCGTCGGCTCCCGCTTGCCCGGTGGACAAGGCCTTTGTCGTCGCGGATCAGGGCATAGTTTTTGATGACTATTTTGAAACATTCGCTGCGGTCACGGCCGAATATGCGCCGGATGCGATCATAGTTTCGAGCGAAAAGCGCATGCGCTCGATAGCGGCACGCATTGCAGCGGTTTGCAAAACCGCTGTTATCGCAGATGTAAATGCAATGGAGGTTGCGGAAGGAAAGCTGTATTGCAGCCATTTGGTTTACGGCGGTGCCGCCGTTCGCTGCGAAAGCAGCGCGGCGGATACTACCGTAGTTGTCCTTGCGCCGGGTTCGTTTGAGGATCTTAAGGGCGAGGCGGCAGAAAAAGAGAGTGTTGATTTCGCAGCTCCCGCACACCCGGCGAAATTCGTTGAGCGCCGCGAGAAGCAAGGCGAAACGGTAAACCTTTCCGCAGCAAAAAGAGCCGTAGGCATAGGTCGAGGCCTTGCCAAGCAGGAGGATCTCGAGATGGTGTATGCCTTTGCCGCAAAGCTCGGTGCGGAGGTCGGCTGTAGCCGACCCATTGCACAGGGCGAAAACTGGATGGCAATATCGAGATACATCGGCGTTTCCGGCGTTATGCTCAAGCCGGATATCTATGTTGCCCTCGGCATATCCGGTCAGGTCCAGCATACGGTCGGCGTGCGTGATGCGAAGATCATAATTGCGGTCAACAAGGATAAAAATGCGCCGATTTTCAAGCAGTGCGATTACGGTATCGTAGGAGACATTTACAAGGTCGTTCCGGCGCTTACCGAGCTGCTGTAATTATAGTGTAACAGAAAGGATACATTAAAATGGCTGTTGATATAGAAAAGGTACGCAAATCTCTTGAAGTATGCCCGATAAAGTGGGTAGGCGACGGCAAATTCACAAATGAAATTCTTGATGAGCGCCATGTGCGCGTCGTTGTCCCGGTCGAGGGCCTGCACCTTAACCATGTCGGTATTGTCTATGCCGGCACAATGTTCACCGCAATGGAGCTTGCCGCAGGCGCAATATTTATGTGCACGTACGGTCTTGACGAATTCGTTCCCATTGTCAGCAATTTTGAGATCAGCTTCCTCAAGCCCACGAAGAAGGATCTTGTAGCGGAGATCGAATGGACTGAGGAGGAAGCGGCAGAGCGTATTAAGCCCATCCGTGAGCGTGGCCGCGGTCGCATGCCGGTCGAGATCACTCTGCGTGACATTGACGGCGTTGAGGTTGCAAAGGGCGTTTCCACCCTTTATATACTTCCGTTCACAACGGACATGATGGGGTAACTCACAAACGATTGCGATCACAGATCACCCGGTAAAGGAAGTGTTGCTATTTGAGATTCGGAGATTTGATTGCCAGCAGAGCAAGCTGCCTGTGCGACAAGACCGCTGTTATCTATAATGATAAAGAATATTCGTATGCTGAAATTGACGCAAATGCAAATTCGGTTGCAGCTTTTCTGCGCGCCAACGGTATCGGGGTGGGCAACCATGTTGTCTACATAGCGTACAACAGCGAGATGTATTTTGAAATATTAACTGCCTGCTCTCGCATAGGCGCTGTCTTCACGCCGATAAGCTGGAGAATGTGCGCAGAGAGCATAATCGAACTTGTAGATGCTACCGATGCAAAAGTCTTGTTTGTATCCAAAAGCTTTCTTGAGCAGCTGGAGACATTAAAGCACAGCATATCCGGTGAGCGCAAAATTATCGTCATAGACGATGTCGGCGAAGATAATGCGGCTTACTCCGGGTGCCTGGCATATCCGAATGAGGAGATAAGCTCCGCTGATCGCAGCGGAGAAGGCTGCCTTATGCAGATATACACCAGCGGAACGACAAGCATACCCAAGGGGGTAATGCTTTCCGATAATGCAATATGCAGCCATGCTCTCGGTCATCTCACCGATATCTGTCAAACGGGCAACAGCGTGTATATGTGCGTTCTTCCGCTTTTTCATGCGTCTTCATCGGGAGCGATTGCCACTTTGATTGCGGGTGCAACGGTGGTCGTGCTCGAACGCTTCAGACCAAAGGTGTATCTGAAAACGATCGAGAAATATAAGGCAACGGCGTTGAGCCTTACTCCTTCAATGTTCTCGGCCTTGTTGGACGAGATCGACGAAGGATCCTACGATCTTACAAGCGTTAAGAGCGTTATATACGGAGCCGAGCCTATTTTGGCAAAATATATCCGAAAGGCGAATGAAAAGCTCGGCTGCGATTTTTATCAGCTCTTCGGTATGTCGGAAATGGGACCGGTAATTACGCTGCTTCGGGCCGAGGATCACAGGGCCAAGGACGACGCATTGCTTGAAAAACGACTGAAGTCGGTAGGCAAAGTTGCTCTCGGCGCAAAGATCAAAATCGTCGCTCCCGACGGAAGCAAATGCCCGGTCGGCCGGCAGGGAGAGATCTATGCACAGGGGCTTGGGCAAATGATGTGCTATTATAATGCTCCGGATAAAACCGCAAGTGTTTTCAGCGACGGCTGGTATCACACCGGCGATGTCGGTTACCTTGACGAGGATAATTACCTGTATCTTGTCGGGAGAATGTCGGACATGATAATCAGCGGCGGGGAGAATGTATATCCGAAGTCTGTTGAGGAATGCATACTTGCCCTTGACGGCGTGGAAAATGTTGCGGTTGTCGGCCTAAAGGACGACCATCTCGGCGAGGCGGTCACGGCGGTGATAGTTAAGGCCCCGGGCGCAGAACTGGACGAAGCAACGGTTCGGAACTGGTGCAAAGGTAAAATAGCAGGCTTTATGAAGCCCAGAAAAGTGTTTTTTGTAAATGAATTGCCTGTGAACAGCACAGGAAAAATTGACAAGAGAAAACTTACCGAAATGTTTAATTGAAAGGAATTACTGAATTATGAAAAAATATGATGCAATAGTTGTCGGCTCGGGAATCGGCGGCATGGCGGCAGGCGTTTTGATGGCTCATCAGGGCAAGAAGGTCCTTATGGTTGAGAAGCACGACTGTCTCGGCGGCAGAGTTTCCGCATATAAGAAGGGCGAGTTTAATTTCGACCTCGGCGTTCACATCATCTCCCGTGGCAACAAAGGCCCTCTCGGCGAGGTCCTGCGCAGAGTCGGTGCGGAAAATAATCTTGAGTATACCAATGTTCGTCCGCTTTCCAGCTATGACGGAAAAACCTTTATTTTCCCTCATGATCTGGCAACCATGGTGCCCGAGGAGGATTTTCTCGGTGTCAAGCAGTTCCTCAAGGATATCCGTAGCTATACCGACGAGGAAGTCGCACAGTTCGATACGGTCACCGTTAAGGATGTCCTGCACAAGTATACCAAGAATCCGCTTGCATGCTCATGCATCTGGATGGTTTGCGCAGTTTACACCTGCCTGCCTTACTGGGAAGCAAGCGCCGGAGAATTTATGCGCTGCCTGCGCTGGGAATCCGCCGCAAGAGCTTCGGGCTATCCCGAAGGCGGCTGCCAGGCTATCACCGATACATACAGCAAGGCATTCACAAAGCTCGGCGGTGAGATAATGCTCAACGCGCCCGTGGAAAAGGCTGTTGTCAAGGACGGCAAGGTCGTCGGCGTAATCGTAAACGGTGAAGAGATCGACTGTGATATGATGGTGTATAACGGCGATATCAAGACGGCTGTAAACAAGGTCATCGGCGCAGAGCACTTCGACAAAGAGTATGTAGACTACGTCAACGCACTCAAGTATTCCTGGGGCGGCACTACCGTCAAGCTCGCAGTAGACGGACATCTGACAGATCTCAAGATGCTTTCTCAGTTTGGCACACTCGATCAGGAAAAATTCTATGAAGACCTTGCAAAGGGCATTATTCCGGAGGAAGTGAACTTCTTCATGTCCAATCCCTCTAACTACTCCAAATCCGCAGCTCCGGAAGGCAAGCAGATGATCTGCTTTACTTGTCCCCACCAGCTCGACCTTCCCGAGGAGATCGAAGCCAGACTCGTTGATAAAATGATGGTCACCGCGGAAAAATATATCCCAGGCCTGAGCGAACACATTATCATTAAGGAAGTGCTGTTTAACAGCGATATCATGACCGCATCCGGCAAGGGCGGCGCAGGAATCGGCATCGGACAGGTCGCAGGCCAGACCGGCGCATACCGTCCCAAGATCAAGCTTCCGGTCGAGGGCGCATACGTAGTCGGTGCGGCCGCAGGCGGCGCAGGCGTCGGCACTGAGCTCGCCGTAAACAGCGCAATCGAGTTCTTTGATAACTACTGCAAGTAAGCATCCGCTTATTGTGCAGACATAAAAAGCGCTGCGCGAATAATTCACTTGGCACGCCGATGACCGATGCGTGCCAAGTGAATTGAAACCGATGCAGATTCGCGGTTTCTCGCAGCCGTAAAATTTTATGCGAAAAGTCCGCATGGAGGAAGAAAATGATCAACAATCAATTTATAGATTGCCTGAAGTTAATAGATGGAATAACAATCCACACCGGCGATGCGATAGGCGCAGACTACTGCCATGACGAGTATCCCGGCGGGAATTTTGCACCTGAGGCGGTCGTGGAGGCCAAAAGTGCCGAGGAAGTTGCGGCAGTGCTGAAACTGTGCAGCGAAAACGACGTGCCGGTAACGGTACGCGGAGCTGGCACAGGTCAGGTCGGCGGCTCAGTGCCCGTAAAGGGCGGAGTTGTCCTGTCGGTCAAAGGAATGGACAAGATCCTTGGGTATAACGAAGAAGAGCGCACGCTGCGCGTACAGCCGGGCGTTCTGCTTCAGGATGTCAAGGCCGAAGCCGAGAAGCACGGGCTGTACTATCCTCCCGATCCCGGCGAAAAGACCGCGACGATAGGCGGCAACGCAGCGACCGACGCAGGCGGCCCGTGCGCAGTGAAGTACGGCAGCACGAAAGACTATATTCTCGACGCAGTCATCGTCCTTGCAGACGGCAGCATAACGACGCTTGCGGGAAATGAAGCGGTCATCGGCAGCGAGGGAACGCTTGCGGTCATCTGCGAGCTGACGCTCAAGCTTGTGGACAAGCCGAAGGCCGACGCAATACTGCTTCTGCCGTTCATGGATACTGAAAGCTGCATAAAGGCGGCGGCCACGGTCATCGGAACAGGCTGCGCACCGGCAGTGGTAGAGTACATGGATACGGACATGGTCGAGTTTTCCGGCAATGTCACCGGCAATCCCGTGTTCCCGGTCGAAATGGACGGAGAGCGAGTCGCAGCGACTCTCATGGCAGTGCTCGAGGACGAGGACGACGACCTCGTCATGGAGCAGATGGAAGCCATAGCCGAGCTTGCGGAAGAAATGGAATGCCTGGATATCCTCGTCGGGGACACAACGACGATGAAGCGCGATATGTGGGCAGCTCACGATGCGTTCCATACCTCGATGGAAAGCGGCGCGAAGAATTCCTTTGAATACAACATCACCGTGCCGGCAGAAAACATTGCCGAAATGGTCGAATGGGTCAAAGCGCATGCCGGGGAAAAGGGCATGAAGGCAATGGCTTATGCGCATGTCGGGACGGGCGGAATGCATATCCACGTTGCATCCGACGGCGACAAGGACGAATTCAAGACAGCTCTTGCGGAGCTTTCGGTAGCGGTGTATGAAAAGTGCGCATCTCTGGGCGGCGACGTGCGCGGAGAATACGGAATCGGCTATGCGAAAGTGCCGTTCTTCGGCGAGAAAGCCCGCGGCGAGTTTGCGGCGGTCAAGGCGAAGCTTGATCCCAAAGGAATACTTAATCCCGGAAAGGTGGCAGACTGATGCTGAAAATACTATGCTGCGTAAAGCAGGTGCCCGACGTTGACCAGATGCGAATGGATCCGGAGACCGGCAACCTCATCCGCGCAGGAGTTCCCGCGATACTCAATCCGCAGGACGCAAACGCGCTTTCGGCTGCGATGAGTGTCAAAGAGACATACGGCGGCGAGGTCACGCTCATCACTATGGGCCCGCCGAATGCTGAGGCTGCACTGCGCGAGTGCCTTGCGGTAGGCGCGGATAAGGCGGTTCTCGTGACTGACCGCGCATTCGGAAATGCAGACACACTGGCAACGAGCTATTCTATCCTGTCGGCAGCAAGCACACAGGATAAGTACGATATGATCTTCTGCGGCAAGGAATCGCTCGACGGTGCGACCGGTCAGATGGGCGCACAGCTTGCACAGCGTTTCGGAGCTGCACAGGTAACCGGCGCGCTGCTCATAAAAGAAGTAAACGAAGAGGCAAAGACCGCAGTTGTCGAGCGCGAGCTTGAAGACGGCGTTGAAACTCTTGAAGTTCAGCTTCCGTGCCTGTTTACCATGGAAAAGACCAATTACCCCGCGCGTATACCCAACCTCAAGGGTAAGCTGGCAGCAAAGAAAGCCGTCATCACAACGATAACGGCTGACGATATTCCCGGGCTTGACCGAAACCGCATTGGCGATCCCCTGTCTCTTATACACATCTGACGCTGCCGACGAACTCTAGGGTGTAGATC
>ENA-UAOM01000844-UAOM01000844.1-human-gut-metagenome-genome-assembly--contig:-NODE-844-length-10813-cov-7.647983_pt1 | contig 10813 bp, 11 predicted proteins | sample MGYA00243468_ERZ654555 | MGnify/ENA primary metagenome ERZ654555 (study PRJEB26926, sample SAMN06164434) | human gut metagenome | biome: ENVO:00009003; feature: ENVO:2100002; material: ENVO:00002003... | reverse complement strand
GAGATGTCTTAGGGTCTCGTGGGCTCGGAGATGTGTATAAGAGACAGGCTTTATAGATGATGGAAGCTATAAAAGGGTTAGCGGATATGTTGTGAATAGAATAGTAGTATTTTATAAAAAGAAAAACCAGATTAATTTGCCAGTTCATTCGGCTATAATTATTGGGGCGGCTAATTCTAAGTTAATGCTTATTTCAAAATGGGGAGAAGACGGTCTATATAGGCATAGTATATCTGATATGCCATATGAATATGATTATTATGAAGTATATCAAGGAAACTACTCTTGTAATAATCATTCTATGGATTTAGTGGCTGCAACATCTGAATTACAGCATTTGTATGGATGTAATTGCGGTGAGTTTACTCTTGAAAATCATAATTTTGTTTCGTCAAGATTAAACTTTGAGGATATTTCCCCTATGTATGTGCCTGTGTACAAGTGTTCTGTCTGTAAATATATATCATATAGCCTAATGTAAACTAATGGAGGGAATGTGGAAAATGGGAAAGTCAAAGTATTTATTTTTATTTTTATTGTTTATGATTTCGCTTACCTCATGTTCGTCTTTTGAGGATATTGAAAATAATTATTCAATGCTGAAAAAAGACAATAATGAAGTTTATTTTGCGGAGGAAATGACATATAAGGTAGATGATGAGCGGGTGAGCCATACGGCTTCCTACTTGAATAGTCTGCAATATGAAAAAGCAGACGGTTTAGAAAGTAAAGTGGAAAGCTACTTGTATTTTACGGAGGATAATGCTTTAGCCGTTTTAGAGGATAAATGCTATATTTATAGTTTGGAGAATAAAAGCCTGTATGTGAGTAAAGAAACCGTAAAGGATTCCTTTCGTGAGTATTATCAAAAGGGAGCGGCTGAAAGCTCTGTGGATACGGCATTTGCGGTCAAGGATATTTATTTGAATTATCCGATTCATTTTAAAGGAAACAACGATATTTTTTCTGTGGAGGAGTATAAAATATTTATTTCTATGTACGGAACGGCTACATCCTCATATTTGGAGGTTATGCCGGAATATACGACTGTCATTATGGAAAGCCTAAAAACGGTAGGATTAAAAGAGGCGGATTCTCTGCCGATAAAGAGAACGGATTATCAAATCTATCTTTTAGAATCTGAAATCGTCCTGTTTTTCGGCAATCAGCAGCTAATGATAGCGGATTATGGAAATCACCGCTTTTTTCAAAATACTGATATAAGCCTGTCCGAGAACTTAAAGGAATACATAGAAGAGCTGAGCTGTGCGAACAGCCAGTACCGCGAAGAATATCTTTCAGCCTCCCGCAGCGTCTGGGAATGGATAAAGTAAAATCCGCATTTAAGGATTGAAATTTAAAAAAAATAGAGTATAATTAAACTATCGAAGATAAAGGATATGATGTATAGCCGGCGTCTTATAGAGAGAATACGGGTGGTGAAAGTATTCAGACAGGTTATAGATTACTCCCTTTGGAGATAAATAGAGGAAATGCTATTTCGCGTGATTCCCGTTAAGAATTTCAAGGTGTTAGATGTAAATCTAAAATTAAGGTGGTACCGCGATTATATCGTCCTTTTCGGGACGATTTTTTTTTATTTATCTGGAGGTGATACAGTGATAGAATTGCAATTATACAGCCATGAGCAGGATATTGCTTTGGAGCTGATTTCCGGCTTTTGGCTTTGTCACAGCAATTATCGTCAGACGCCCCAAGAGGCACTAAAGGATTTGACGGCATGGACGAGAGTGGGGCATACGCTTTACTTTATTCTGCTGGATAAGAAAAAGGTCGGGTTTATTCATTTGGGAAGCCGGGGCGGCGAAATAGATTGGCTTGAGGATATCTTTGTTCTGCCGCAGTTTCAGGGGCAGGTCATTGGGACAAGAGCGATTGCTCTCGCCGAGGAAATTGTATCCCAATATTCGGTTTCTATGTATATTGAAGCGGCAGCCAGAAATGCTGCAGCAATCCGGCTATATCAGCGGCTGGGATATACCTGCTTAAATACGATTTCGGTTCGTAAGGATTTTGCGGGCTACGAGTACGATATTGTCAAAAAAGAAAAATTATATGATTTGGATTTTGAAATCCGGAAAGATAAACAACAGGAGGAATAAATATGATTAAGATTACATTAAAGGACGGAAGCGTCAAGGAGGCAGAGGCAGGGCTTTTAATTATAGAGCTTGCCAAGGAATTGTCCCCCTCTTTGGCTAAAAAATGCGTTTGTGCCAGCCTTAACGGCGTGCCGGTGGATTTAAAAACGCCGCTTATGCAGGACGCTTCATTAGAATTGATTTTGCAGGGAGATGCCAGAGCATTTGAGGTTATCAACCATTCCTGTGCCCATTTGCTGGCTCAGGCTATGCAGCACCTTTATCCGGGAACCCGCTATGGCGTAGGACCGGCGATTGAGGAGGGCTTTTATTACGATTTCTGTGTGCCTTCTCCGGTAGCCTTGGAGGATTTGCCTAAGATTGAAGCGGAAATGAAGCGAATTTCCAAGGAAAACCTGCCGATTCAGCATTATATGCTGTCTAAGACGGAGGCGAAAAAGAAGTTTGCCGAGGATAAATTCAAATGCGAGCTGATTGACGCCGTAGAGGATGACATGGTCGGAATTTACGAACAGGGAGATTATGCCGATGTATGCCGCGGACCTCATGTAATTTCTACCGGCGTGCTGAAGCATTTTAAGCTTTTAAATGTTGCCGGTGCTTACTGGCGGGGAGATTCTAAGAATGAAATGCTTACCCGAATTTACGGAACTTGCTGGGAAACGGCAGAGGAGCTGGAAAAGCACCTGCATAATTTGGAGGAAAGAAAGAAAAGAGACCACCGGAAGTTGGGAAAAGAACTGGGATTGTTTATGCTTTCTGAATATGGTCCGGGTCTGCCGTTTTGGCTGCCGAAGGGCTATCAGCTACGCCGTACTTTGGAAAACTTTTGGCTGGATTTGCATAAGGAACGCGGTTATTTAACCATAAATACGCCGATTATGCTGAATCGGGAGTTATGGGAAACCTCAGGACATTGGGACCACTACAAGGAGGATATGTTTACGATTGAGGTAGAGGACGGTACCTATGCGATTAAGCCGATGAACTGTCCGGGAGCTATCCTTGTTTATAAAAATGACCTGCACTCCTACAAGGATTTGCCGTTAAGATATTCCGAGCTTGGCAACGTTCACCGCTATGAGGCGTCCGGAGCCTTAAATGGATTGTTCCGCGTTCGGGGATTTACGCAGGATGACGCTCATATCCTGCTTCGGGAGGACCAAGTAGGAGAAGAGGTTGCCAAAATACTGTCTTTATATGACTATGTTTATTCCGTATTCGGACTGGATTATGCGATTGAGCTTTCTACCCGTCCGGAGGAGAATTATATCGGAGATATCGAGGTTTGGAATGAAGCGGAGGAGGCCTTAAAGAAGGCGTGCCTTGCTACGGGACACAGCTTTAAAATCAATCCGGGCGACGGTGCCTTCTACGGACCGAAGCTGGACTTTAAGCTGAGAGATTCTATGAACCGCATTTGGCAGTGCGGCACAGTTCAGCTGGATATGCAGCTGCCCGGCAGATTTAATTGTACCTATATTGCCGAGGACGGAACGAAGAAGACACCGGTAATGATTCACAGAGCCTGCTTCGGCTCATTGGAGCGGTTTATCGGTATTTTAATCGAGAATTATGCCGGAGCCTTCCCGACATGGCTTGCTCCGGTACAGGTAAAGCTGATTCCTGTATCCTTATCCAGCCATAGGGATTATTGCGAAAAGCTGAATGAATTGTTCCGCAGTCATTCCATTCGTTTTGAAAATGATTACCGTGAGGAAAAGCTGGGCTATAAGATTCGGGAGGCTCAGACTGCCAAGATACCATATACGCTTGTTCTTGGCGACAAGGAGGCAGAGGGAAATCTTGTCACCTACCGCCGGCATGGCTCTCAGGAGCAGATTACGGTATTTGCCGATGAATTTGTAGCCTTGATTTTAAAGCATAATAAGGAGCTGAATTAAACGGTTAAGTCCCGCCCTTAGGCGAGGCTTTTCCTGTTGGTGAGAATATGTAGGAATAAGCATTTATCGAATTATAATTGAATAACAAGGAGAAGAAGATGGGATTATTAGAGGTAAATGGTCTGAGATTCAAATATACGGACCAAAACCTATTTAACGATGTTTCCTTCCGTATCCTTCCCAAGGACCATATCGTATTAGTCGGGGATAACGGCAGCGGCAAATCTACCTTTATGAATTTAATTGCTAAAAATTTAATTCCCGATGCCGGAAGCATACTTTGGATGAATAATATTAGATATGCCTATTTAGACCAGCACTTGAAGGTCAAAACCGATATTTCTATTTATGATTATATCACCGAGGTTTTTGCACCGCTGTTAAAAAAGGAAGCGAAGATGAACGAATACTATGAAATGCTTGGCACCTGCGATGAATCGGAGGTTGAAAAGTATTTAAGCTACGCCCAGAGTATTCAGGACGAGCTGGATGAGTCTAATTTCTATGCGATGAATTCAACGCTGGGAAATATGATTAACGGCTTAGGAATAGACGCCTATGGCATGGATACACACCTAAAGAATTTATCGGGCGGTCAGCGGGCGAAGGTATATCTGGCAAAGCTTCTGCTGGAGGAGCCGGATGTCCTTTTGATGGACGAGCCGACGAATTTCTTGGATATAGCCCATATCGAATGGCTTGCCAAGTATTTGAAGGATTTTAAAAAGGCTTTTGTGGTTATTAGTCATGATGAGGAATTTCTACGGCAAATCGGCGAGGTTGTTTATTCCTTAGCCAATAAGACGATGACCCGATACAATATGCCCTACGATACTTATTTGAAGGAACGGGAAATCCGGGAGGAACAATATAAAAAGGCTTACGAGAGCCAACAAAAATATATTAAGAAGACGCAGGAATTTATTGCGAAAAATATAGTGCGTGCGACTACGACCAAACAGGCCCAGTCCAGAAGAAAGGCGTTGGAGCGTCTGGCAGTTTTGGAAAAGCCGAAGAATCATGAGCCGATGCATATAAAATTTCCTTATTCCAAGGAGTTAGGTCAGGAGGTTTTAAAGCTGAACGCTTTGACGGTAGGCTATGGAGATAAGGCTGTCCTTTCTGATTTGGATTTTTTAATGAAGCATAATCAGAAGATTGCCATTTTAGGACATAACGGCGTCGGGAAATCCACGATTTTAAAAACCATTACCGGCTTTCTTAAGCCGCTGTCCGGAAGCTATGTATGGAATCCGTCTGCCGATTTGAACTATTTCGCCCAAGAGGAGGAATATGAGGCAAACGTGACGCCAATCAGCTATCTGAGATATTTTTATCATTTGAAAACCGACGGCGAGCTAAGAAGCGTTCTAGCCTCTGCCGGAATTAAGGGTGATTTGGCGACCAAGCCGATGCGGGAGTTGTCCGGCGGTCAGCAGACTAAGGTGCGTCTTGCCTTGATGACGATGAAAAAAAGCAATGTGCTAATTTTCGACGAGCCGACAAATCACTTGGATGTCGCCTCTAAGGCGGAGCTTTGGGAGGCTATGGATAATTTCCCGGGAAGTATTATTCTTGTCACGCATGAGGATAATTTTTATGAGGGATTAGTCGATTTGGAATTGCGTTTTGAATAATTAAAAGGGATACTGTCGTATTCAAGGGCGGTATCCTTTTTGTTTGCCGGCAGGCTGCTTTTCCCCGTCTGCTTCTGAAATTTCTAAAAAGAATAAATATTCTTAGGGCTTGCGTCATATTTTTCTTGACTTTTATAGTTAAAATCAATATAATTGAAATGCTGAGGTGATTTTATGCAATTTACTTTAGCTCAGTTAAGGAAATTCAGTATGCCTTATTCTTTTGACGAGTCTATGGATTTGTCAGATGAGCTGACCGGATTTGAAGATATTATTTCTTCCCGTCCCTGTGAAGTTCATATGGTAATTAAGGAAAGAGGATTGGATACCTATTTATGCAGTTTTGTCATTCGGATAGAACTGATAATGGAGGATTCGGTATCTCTTAAGGAAATTCCTTACAAAATAGAAACAAGTGCAGAGGAAATTTTCACCACGGATTCCTCTATCGAGGATGCATTTCTCATTGACGGACAAACCTTAGACACTAAGGAGGCTGTATTGACAAATATTCTGATACATAAGCCGATGTCTGTCACCGAGGAGGAGTTTCTATCCGATATAGAGGAGGAGCCGGAGGAAAAGATAAATCCTGCGTTTGCTTCACTCAAGGATTTATTGTAGGAGGTGTTTTGCATGGCAGTACCTTTTCGTAGAGTATCTAAGATGAAGAAGAGAATGAGACGTTCTCATCAGGCTTTAAGCGTTCCGGGAATGATTACCTGTCCTAACTGCGGCGAATTAACTTTAGCTCATAGAGTTTGTTCAAACTGCGGCTTTTACAAAGGAAAACAAGTAGTTGCTCCTAAGGCTGAAAAGACAGAAGAATAATAACGAAATATTACTGATAGAAATAGACGCCGAGGGTGTCTATTTTCTATTTGCGGGGAGGATTAAAGATGTACGAGCATAAAAGCGTTTTGCTTCAGGAGGCTGTTTCACAGCTGCATATTCGTCCGGACGGTATCTATGTGGATGCCACTGCCGGCGGCGGAGGGCATTCTGCGGAAATATTAAAACAACTGACCTCAGGGCATTTATACTGCTTTGACCAAGATGAATACGCCTTGGCAAGAAGCAGGGAAAGATTAGATAAGATTGGGAAAAACTATACCCTGATACAGGCAAACTTTAAAGAGCTTCAGCCGGAGCTTGCTAAGCGGGGAATCCATAAAATCGACGGAATTATTTACGATTTAGGGGTTTCCTCCTTTCAGCTGGATATTCCTGATAGAGGCTTTTCCTATAATTACGATGCCGTTTTGGATATGCGGATGAATCAAGACAATCCTCTTACGGCAGAAATCATTGTCAATACCTATCCTTATGAGGAACTGGTAAGAATATTCTATCGCTACGGCGAGGAAAGCTTCTCCAAGCAGATTGCCCGCGGCATTGAACGGCAGCGGAGTATCCGTCCGATTCACACGACCTTTGAACTGGTCGATGTAATTAAAAGGGCTCTTCCGCAAAAGGTTCTAAGACAAAAGGGGCATCCGGCAAAGCAGGTATTTCAAGCCCTGCGAATTGCCGTAAATGATGAGCTTAGAGTGTTTGAGGTATCTATCAAGTCCGCTCTTGATATGCTGAATCCTTTAGGGTATGCGGTAGTTATCACCTTCCACTCCCTAGAGGACAGAATCTGTAAAACCGTGTTTAAGGAGGCTTCCACCCTTGATATACCGGAGGGACTTCCTATAATTATCGAAGAAGAAGCACCGTTTGAGCTTGTGACCCGAAAGCCTATCCTTCCCAGCGAGGAGGAACTGAGAGAGAATAATCGGGCTCACAGTGCCAAAATGAGAGTATTGAAAAAGAGATGATTCTATGGCAAAGATGGATTTAGGAAATGGACGAGTCACTCCCATCGTTTTAAAGCTGGCACTGCCGGCAATGCTCGCTCAGTTTATCAATGTTTTATATTCAATTATCGACCGGCTGTATATCTCCAGTCTAAAGGATATCGGCGGCTTAGCTTTAGCCGGTATCGGAATTGTTGCTCCGATATGTACCCTGATTACCTCCTTCAGCTATTTAATCGGTCTTGGCGGAGCTCCGCTGATGGCGATGAGCTTGGGAGAGGGAAATAAAGAAAATGCCAAGAAGATACTTTCCAATTCCTTTTTGGCACTGCTGATTTTGGCATTTATTGTTCCGCTTTTGGTATTATGCTGCTATGAGCCTCTGCTGTATGCCTTCGGTGCTTCCGTAAACACCTATATTTATGCCAAGCAGTATCTATTGTTTTATTTAATCGGTGCCCCGTTTGCCTTAATGGCTATGGGACTGAATCAGTTCATTATATCTCAGGGCTTTTCCAACAAGGGAATGGCGACTATGCTGATTGGTGCGGTCGTCAATATCATTCTTGACCCTATATTTATTTACGGCTGTAATATGGGCGTTGTCGGAGCGGCATTAGCCACCTCTATTTCCCAGATTCTTTCCTTTATCTATGTATTTTATATCCTGCTGAGCCGGCATACCGGCGTCAAAATAACCTTTGGCGGGTATAAAGCCTCCATCCTTTTTAAGATTTCGCGGCTGGGTCTGTCCCCGTTTCTTATCAGCATGACAGATTCCCTAATCTCTATCGTATTGAATGCTTCCATAAAGCTGTATGCCAAGGAGGAGGTAGACACCTATATTACGGTCGCAACCCTGACAAACTCCTTTTTCCAGCTGTTTTCTATGCCGCTTTTGGGAATCAGCGGCGGTACCGGCTCCGTTTTAAGCTTTAACTACGGAGCGAGAAATACGGAACGGGTCAGAAGAAGCGAACGCTCTATTTTGATTCTTGCCTTGATTTTTACGACGTTTTCTACCATTGTGAGTATTTTTGCGGCAGACCCTGTTGTGTCTATATTTACGAAGGACGCCGTAATCCATAGGGAAACCATCCGCATGATTCGCATTTTTATGGCAGGGTTTATTATTTTATCCTTCCAGTACTGCTTCGTGGACGGGCTGACTGCCCTAGGAAAAGCAAGATATGCAGTCACGCTTTCCCTAATCCGAAAAATATCCATGATGGCGTTAACTCTTTTGCTTCCGTTAGCACTCGGAGTAGAGGGCTGTTTTTATGCCGAATTAATCAGTGATATCGGCTCTTCCTTAATTACGCTGACCGTATTTTTACTGGTATTCAATAAAATATTAAAGAGAAGAGCCTCCGAAAAAGAAAGTATTTTATAACCTCGGAAAAGTTATGGATAAAATATAAAAATATCTTGACAATTCCTTATAGTTTGATATAATAATTAATGCAGTTTAAGCAAGACATTAATTATTATTATGCCCGAATGGCGGAACTGGCAGACGCGCTAGACTTAGAATCTAGTTCCCAAGGAGTGCAGGTTCGATTCCTGTTTCGGGCACCAGTAAGAAAGTATATCTCTGAGTTATCAGAGATTTTTTCTTTCTATTTCACAAGATAATAAATCAGACAGAGAGGTAGGGATGACGATGAGTAAGGAGTATTACAAGGCTTATGATGAAAGGTATAAAACAATTCATCAGAAGGGCTTTTCGTGGGCGAGCGATACGGCAAGTCCGATTGTTATGGAAACCATTCAAAACTATAATCTTACACCAAAAGAGGAAGTATTGGAAATTGGCTGCGGCGAGGGAAGGGATTCCAAAGTCCTGCTGGAGCGGGGCTATAACCTTTTAGCAACGGATATTTCCGAAGAAGCCATTGCGTACTGCCGGCGGCTTATGCCAAAGTATTCCTCCCATTTTCAGGTTTTAGACTGCTTGTCTAACGAATTGAATAAAAAATATGATTTTATTTACGCTGTTGCCGTAATTCATATGCTGGTTCTCGACGAGGATAGGAATCGCTTTTACCAATTTATTTCTAAGCATTTGAAGGAAAAGGGACTGGCGTTAATCTGTACGATGGGCGATGGCGAGGCAGAAAGCCAAAGCGATATTCGTCAGGCGTTCGTTCTTCAGGAAAGACAACATTCCCAAGGAAGCATTATGGTTGCGGGTACCTCGTGCCGAATGGTATCCTTTCCGACGTTTCAGCAGGAACTAAAGCTAAATGGCTTGAATATCATACAGACAGGAATAACCAGTGCCCTGCCGGATTTTAACAGCCTGATGTATGCCGTGGTAAAAAATAAGGAATGGAAGCAAGAAAATGAAAAAGGGCTATGATGTTTTTGGAAAGGCGTATGGCGTCATGCTGAGAAACGATTTGCATGATAAGAATTCCATAGAGCATAAGCTCTTAAAAAATCAGGTGCTTCTGGACTTGGAAACCGCAGCCATGCTTTATCAGACTCCGCCTAAGGGCTATTCCACGCAGGAGCATGAACTATTTGCCTTTTCCCGGCAGTTTCTTCGGGATACGCAATATCATTCCGTAGAGGCTTTGATGACCTTTACCTCCGGGATTGCCTCCGAATTTTCCGTGGATTTTGCGGATATGTATTTCGGCGGAACAGAAAAGGAAATTTTGGAAAGAGGCACGGATTGGTGCTTCGATATGGCGAGGGCAGCGGCAGTCCTTTTAGACTGTATGGGGATTCCCGCCAGATTTCTATTTTTGGCAAATCCACACCGTGCCTATTGCGGTCATGTTGTGCTGGAAGCCTATTACCAGCAAGGCTGGGGAGTTTTGGACCCGATATTCGGATATATCTTTTTTCAGGATAAGCCGATTCCGGCAAAGGATATTCATAGCTCCGAACAGCTTATGGCAATGGATAAGGAGTATAGGCAGCTATATGAACAGATAGCCGTCTGTGAATATAATCCTACGGAAGAGAACACCTATGCCGTCACTCAGGCAAACGCGTATTACCGCCGGCTAAACTCGCTCAAGCAGGACGGAAGCTGGCTTTTAAACGAGGATAAATAAATCATTAAGGCTTCCCGCCTTTTGCTGAAAACCGCTGAAATGCGGTTTTTTTATTTGTCTGAAATTCTATCGGTTTTCTCGCAAATTCCCTATTTCTGGCAAAAAACAAAGAACGAAAGTATATTCGGTACAGAAAACCAGAAGAAACAAAGACTAAAATATATCATTTGTGACAAAATATATAAAAGGCTTTAAAAAACCATAGTTTTTTCGTTTATTTTTTTGTATAATTAAATTGTTGTTGGAGGAAAATATGAAGAAGAGCTTACTACTTTTGGA
>ENA-UAOM01000838-UAOM01000838.1-human-gut-metagenome-genome-assembly--contig:-NODE-838-length-10830-cov-7.550905_pt1 | contig 10830 bp, 11 predicted proteins | sample MGYA00243468_ERZ654555 | MGnify/ENA primary metagenome ERZ654555 (study PRJEB26926, sample SAMN06164434) | human gut metagenome | biome: ENVO:00009003; feature: ENVO:2100002; material: ENVO:00002003... | reverse complement strand
ATTCTACTGCCTCATTCGTCATATCCTCCAAGGAATCCTGATACAGCTTCATATCCTGTGCCATTGCCGGACCAGCCATTTTAAACATAGCCCCAAAGCCTAAGGCAAAGGGAATTAAGCTGACCAGTCCTAACCGCCAATCAAAAACAAACAGGAGGACTACCATACAAATCGGCGTAATTATAGCTCCTGCCATATCCGGAAGCTGGTGAGCAAGAAAGGTTTCCGTTCCCGCACTAGATTCCGTGATAATTTTTCTAATCTTTCCGCTTCCCATATCCTCCACACAGCCGACCGGCAGCTCTGTGATATGCCGGATAAGCCTGCTTCGGATATTCGCGGCAACCCGAAAAGCGGAAATATGAGAGCACATCAGTCCCAAAACATATATCAGCATAGACAGCAGGGAAAATAAAACCGCCATCCACCCATAGAATACAATATGCTCTGCCCGGGAAAAGTCAGGATTGACCTCCAAGACCTCCCGGATAATCAACCAGATAAAGACGAAGGGAACTAAAGCTAAAATTCCGCTGATACCGGAAAGGAAAAGCGAAGCATAGGTAAGCCACCGAAAGCCCTTCGCATACTGCATCAATTCCTTAAAATTATGATTCTTTTCTTTTTTCATTTTTTTCTCTCCTTTGGTTAGTTTTAACTAACTATTAATTTTAAAATATAAGAGCCTCTTCAGGTTCCTATATCTTATTCTAAATTATTATGCTTCTCTCCAAGTCCCAACAGTACATCCCAGCCGGCATTAAAGAAGGCGAACGTCTGATGAATATAGGTCATAGCCTCATCCTTCGGAAGATTATGGCGGATAACCTCAAATATTCCATTAAACATAGCACTGGCAAGCATATGATTCAAATCAGGACGGACATCGGCAACCGGTATGCCTGCCTGCTTTAAATCCTGAATAAAGCGGACGGTGTTTTCCGTTTCGATATCAACCATACGGTCGATAAAAAACTCATATCTTGAGCCGCTGCTCTTACAGATAATCAGCTTAAACTCGTCTAAGCGGCGATAAACAATATCCATCATCTCATCAACCTTTTGCTTGGTATAGCTATGCATTTCCTCCCGCTGTTGATAAGCATCAAAGCCGGCAAATTCCTTTTGAACGCCCTCAAAATAGCTAAGAAGTTCATCGGCAGCCTCCTTGACGATTGCCTCAAACAGCTCCTCCTTGTCGATAAAGCGATTATATAGGGAACCGGTAGTTAATCCTGCCTTGGCGGCAATGCTTCTCATAGAGGCATTCAGATATCCGTTTTGCATAAATTCCTCTTTGGCTGCAAGCATAATTTTATATTTTATCTCGTCATCCCGCACCCTATCACCTCAATAACACCGTTATTATAACACTGTTATAAATTTATGTCAACTATACGATAAAATAAAAAATAGTACCTGTGTACTATTTTCTATCCTAACCTTTTACAATTCATTTTTATGAAGATGGAAATAATCCTTGATAATTTCCTTCCCGCCTTGACTGCTGACGATACCATCTTGAATTACTATCGCCGTATCGCATAATGCCTCGGCACAGCGAATATCATGACTTACCGTAATGACTGTGCTTCCCGTTTTGCTGTGCCACTGATTAATTATTTCGACCAAGGTTTTCAGACCGTCATAATCCTGTCCTACGGTCGGTTCATCTAAAATCAGCACCTCCGGGCTGGACGCCAAAACAACAGCCACAGTCAGTTTCCGCTTTTGTCCCTCGGATAGGGAATGAGGATGCCGGGATTCCATACTTTTTAGATGAAACAATTCAAGCATTTCTTCCACCATTTCCTCGCTGACGGCATTAAAGGCAATCTCCTGCCGTACCGTCGGCATAAACAGCTGATAATTGGGATTTTGATAAATCACGCCAACCCTTTTAAACCAATCCTTCCGGCGAATCCCTTTCGGCGTTAAAAACTGCCGGATTTCTCCGGAGGAAGGCTGAATCAGCCCCGCCAATAGTCTGGTTGTCGTCGTCTTGCCGCAGCCATTTTCTCCCAGAAATAAAATCCGCTCACCCTGATGAATTGTGAAGCTAATATCCTTTAAAATTGTTCTTTTCTTTATAGAATAGGCTACATTTTTAAATTCAAATAACGGCTTCCCCGAAATGAATCCGGCAGTATGGTCCTCAATCATCTTCGCCTGAGAATGAAGATACTTTGTCTTATCATCAATTAAGCTTACCTGCCCGTGAAGAATATTCCATACCTTATCAACAAAGGGTAATACCATGTCAATGCGATGCTCCACAATCAGTACGGCATAGCCCTGTGCGGCAAGCTCCCGCAGAGCATTCATTAAAAGGATAGCTCCTTCCCTATCCAGATTAGCCAGCGGCTCGTCTAAAATCAAAATCCGCTGCTTCATTGCCAGAATAGATGCCGTAATCAGCCTTTGCTTCTGCCCGCCGGACAGCGTTCTTGTCTGCCAGCCCTTATCCAAACTCATAATACGGCAGGCGGTATCAATGCTTTGTCCGATTTCCTCCGGAGGCATCGCTATATTTTCACAGCCAAAAGCAATCTCGTCTTCAACTACGGATTGAATAATCTGGTTATCCGCATTTTGAAGGACTATGCCGACTTTACGACAAATTTCGGTTAAACTGCGTCCATTTACCGGCTCATCGTCAATCGTAATATCGCCATGAACTACACCGGGAGTGATGTGGGGAATAATTCCTGATATCAAGGACAGAATTGTGCTTTTCCCGCTTCCGGATAAGCCGCATAGAAGTGCTACCTCATGATAATTTACTTCTAGGCTTACGTCCTTCAGCACTTCTTCCTCATAGCCCTCATACCGAAAGGATACATGATTTAATCTTACCGCACTCATAGTATCACCGTGCATACCGCTCCTGCCGCCAGCAGGCAAACCAGCAGTATGTCCTTTATCTGAATTCTTACTTTTTTATATACCGTTGCGTTTCGGCTCTTCATGGAAAAGCCCCGGGTTTCTACGCTTAGGGAGAGCGTATCGGAAATATTAACCAGCCGCATAATCAAAGGTATCAGAAATGCCCGATAAAATACCTTGGGATTAAAAATACTTGCTATTCCTCTCGTCTTCATTGCCTCCCGTATCTGTTTCATTTCCAGCCGCATCAGGGGCATAAAGGACAACACAATCATCATGCCGAGCGTCACAGAGCGGGGCGTGTGAAGCTGGTTTAAATTCCGAGTCAAATCAACCGGGCGAATACTCATTCCGGGAATGCAGGCAATCGTAATGGCAAGCAGGCGATTTGCCATAGCATAGGCAGACTCCCAGTTTCGATTGATACAATAGGTCAGACCGGCAAAGATACCCGTAAGAATCAACCCAAGCGGCAATACCTTAAGGCACGCCCGCCACATTCCAAATAGGAATAAAAGAATATAGACTCCGCCCAAAAAATATAGACATTTTAATGATTTTGCCATAACCAGTCCGAAAATAACAATAAACAGAGAAATCAAAATGCCAAGCAGGGGATAGACCTGTGATTTTTTAACCGACGTCATTTTTTCAAAGCCCCTGCTTTACGAAGCTCCCGGGAGATTTTAACGCCTAAAAAGGCTCCCAGACAGCAAATAGCCACTACCGCAATACTCATACCCACAGCCAAGCCGGGATTAGAATTGGCATAAGCGGCAACGGTATCCTCGCCGCCGATAATCTGATACCAAACATATAAAAACGGCAGGGAAAGCGGCAGATAAAGGGCGGAGCAGAAGAAACAGGCTCTGTCCTTCTCGTAGCCCCGGAAAATTAAGATGGTAAGGACTTCACATAAAACCGCACAGATTACCAAGCAGGCAAACATAATGGTATTCATAAATACCAATACGATTCCGCTGAAAACAGAAACAAACAATAACGCTCCGGGCTTCCTAACCTTCATCAATCCAATCGCAGGAAACAGAGAAAACTGAATTCCAAGACATACCTGAATAATACCAAAAACGGGAACATGAGCGACCAAGGGCATAATTGAGCTAGTCACCAAAGTGACCGCCGAAATAATAGCCAGAAAGACAATATCCTTTGCCTTAAACGCCTGAAATAGCTTTTTATCTTGCTTAACCTCTTCCATTCTGTACCTCCTCCATTTTTCCGTTTTCTACCCGATAAATCCTGTCAGCAATCGCCATAGTCGATTCCCGGTGTGAAACTAAAATGATACTCTTCTTCTTTTTCTGCATTGCCAGTGCCTTCAATATAATTCCTTCATTGATACTATCGACATTGCTGGTCGGCTCGTCCAATAAAATCAACTCGCTTCCTCGCAAAAAGGCTCTTGCCAGTCCGATTCTCTGCTTCTCACCGGCAGATAGATTATCTCCTAAGGCTCCAACCTGTGTTTTATACCCGTCCGGAAGGCTCATAATAAAGTCATGGACGGAAGCCATACGGCAGGCCTCCTCCAGCTCCTCCGCCGTCGCGTCAGCCTTAGCTATCCGTAAATTCTCTTCGATTGTTTCATCGAATAAATAAGTTGTTTGACTAACCATTGTTACATTATCCAAAAGACTTGAAGTATTGATTTCATCAATATCTGTCCCATTATATAAGAGCTGACCGGACTGCTTCTGCCAAAATCTTAGCAGCAGCTTTAAAAATGTAGACTTGCCACAGCCGGATTCTCCGACGATACCGATAATTTCGCCCTTCTCGGCGTGCATACAAATATCCTGCAAAACCGGCTGTTCCGCTTCATAGCTAAAACTTAAATCGTTCGTTTCCAAACGCTCATATACTATATCCTCTTTTCCCTGAATCTCTTCAACCACCGGCTGTTCTGCCAACAGATTCAATACTCTGTCGCCAGAGGCAAAGGTTTGGGTCAGATTGCCGGGCAGGGCAGATATCGCGATGACCGGACCAAAACTGCCAAAGACGGCTACGACGCCGATAATCATCCTTCCGATACTCAGCTTATCAAAGCTGACCAATAAAATGCCTGCCGTAAGCGTCAATCCGATAAATAGAGAAACCATAAGCTCCGTAAAGGCTGATGCCTTCGCCGTATCATGCTTCATTTTTTTCGTTTGAATCAGCAGTTTGTCTGATTTTTCATTTACCGCTTCCTCACGCTTCTTTTCTCCGTTATTTAAAACAATATCCTTTACGCCCTTAATACTATCCAAATAGTACGCATTAAAATCAGAAAATTCCTTTCGATAGGCTACGCCGGATGCCTTTAGACGAGCGGAGGAAACCAAAGGGACGGCTATGCCGATAACAAGATACCCCGCCAAAGCCACTAAAGCCAAATACCAGCTGCTTATCCAGCCGACAAACAGAAACACGCAGGCTGACACAATAACCGCAATGCAAATCGGCGAAATTGTATGGGCGTAAAAAACCTCCAGCGTTTCAATATCAGAGGTAATCATCGCAATGATACTGCCCTTTTGCTTGCTTTCCAGCTTAGCGGGACATAAAACCCGCAGTGCCTTAAATATTTTATCCCGCAAGACCGCAAGCAGCTTAAAGGCTATATAATGATTGGAATACTGTTCGAAATATCGTAAGGCTCCCCGAAGAACGCCGCAGCCAACCGCAAGACCGATAATCAGCTCATAGGACATCGCTATCGGCTCACCCAAAGCCTTGGCTATTCCAAAGGAACCGAAAATCGTGACGCCCATGGCACAGAAAAAGCCCAGACAGCCGTTAATTACCGCCAGAATCATAAGGTAAGAAAGACTGCCTAACAAAACAATCAGACTCGCCATGATTTTTATTCCGCTGCGGCGTAGTTTTTCCTTCTTTTTCATGATTTCAGCACCTCCAAATACCCGTTTTCCAGATTTTTCTGCATGGTATACAATCGGGCATAGCCCTTATTCTCCTTCATCAGCTCAGCATGAGTACCTGTTTCCCGAATCTCTCCCTGCTCTAGGTAATAAATACGGTCTGCCGCTACGACATTCTCCAGCCGATGCGATATCACGATGACATTCGCTCTTTGGCTGAGAAGCAGAATATTTTTCATGATGATTGCTTCACTTTCTATATCAATATTGCTGGTAGCCTCGTCAAACACATAAATATCCTTTTGAGCCGCCAGATTTACCGCCAGTGCCAATCTTTGCTTCTGCCCGCCGGAAATGTTGTTTGCGTCCTCCAAAATTATTTTATCCAGCCCTCCGTTTTCACGGATAAAGCTTTCCAAATTAACCAATTTCAGGAAATCCCAAATTTCTTCATCTGTCACATCGGCTTTTGCCAGCTGAAAATTACTGCGGATACTTTCATTAAAAATATAGGTGTTGTAGCTGACAACGGCTAAATGCGAATAATACGATGCCCTCGAAAGCTCCTCCAGCGGCTTGCCGCCCACGGTTATCCTGCCTTCACGGCAATGATTCGCTCCCATCAAAAGATTTACAATCGTCGACTTACCGCTGCCGCTTTCGCCGACAATCGCAGTCATTCCTGTGCGGTTAAAGCATAAATTTACGTTCTTTAACACATCTCGCTTGCCGTCATAGGAAAAGGTAACATTGTTAAACTCAATCACCGTATCCTCTACCTTACCGCCCTGCCATATCGGCTCTTCGCTGTTTAGCAGGGATAAAATCTTTTTGCCGGCACTGGCTCCGTTCATCGCTACATGGAAGGCACTTCCCAAAGAACGCAGAGGAAGGAAAAACTCTACGGCAACCAAAATTAAGAACAAGGCGGCGATAGGGGCAGTCCATTGATTTTTAACCCCTAAAACAGCAAGAGCAATCCCTGCTCCGGCACCGCCGTACGCTACCAAATCCATAATAGTCGTAGAGGCAAGCTGCATCACCAGAACCTTCATTGTAATCCTTCTAAATTCTTCTGCACTTTCATTCATCTTGCGATGACGCTCTGCGTCTGCCTTGAATATTTTTAATTCCTTAAGTCCCTGTGTGCTGTCTAAAAAGGAATCGCCCATAGAGGTATATTTTCCCCAATATTTGGCGAATACCTTTTTTGCATATTTGGAAACGGCGATAATGGAAACCGGAATCAGCGGAACGCAAGCCAAAAGCACAAGCGATACCCTGAAATCTATGCCGACGCAAATAGCGAACAGGATAAACGGGGCAAGCATGGAAAAGAAAAACTGGGGAAGATATGCCGAATAGTATAAATCCAGCTGTTCGATTCCCTCCATAGATACCTGAGTCAGACCTGCCATAGACATACCGTCCGTACTTCTTACACCGAGCGTAAGAATTTTATGTACCGTTTTTTCCCGCAAATCCTTTTTAACCTTACGTCCCAGCAAATCCTTAACATCGCCGGTCAGACGGGAACAAATATACCTCAAAAGAATCGCCAAAAGCCCGGTTATAGCCGGATAAATATAATTTACGGCGTCCTGATGCTCGGTCAGAATATAAACAGCCCAGCAGATACTGGCAGTAATTCCGACATTGGCAAGCAAGCCCAAAACCATTAAGGCAACTACATAGAATATATACTTTTTGTTTTTTCCAATCAACTGAAATAGTTCCTTATCAATCATTTTTGCTTTTCCTCCTTTTTTAACTTTTTCCTTTGTTTTTGCGTTTGAATTACATGGCTGACCGCAAGAATCGGATGTGAGGTAATCATTCTCGGTCCCGAAAACCGCATAACCTCTTTAATCTTATCTCTCATTTCCTGCTGGTAGCAGTGAATCCGGCAGTTAGAACAAAAGGGCTTATTATCTCCAAAAGGACATTTCCCTCTTCTAAGCTTTACATAATCCAAAAGCTCGGCACAATCCTTACATAGCTCATGCCCTTTGGTCTTATGCTTTTTACGGCAATACTTTTCTATCATCAAGGTCACAACCTGAATTTCTTTTTCCTGTTTCATAAAAATCCTTTCTTAGCTTTTAAAAGCTCTTGAATTAACCGGATAAAAGTTAGTTTCTCCTAACTATACCAGATAAAAAAAGTTAGTTTAAACCAACCAAAAACATACGGTATTATTCTACAACTTTTTCTATTAAATTTCAAGTATAATCCCATTAGAAAATACTGGGAATCAACGATTGCCGTTCTTCTTATCCATCATAATAAAAAATAGAAAGTCAAGCATTTTTTAAAAACTATTTTTTTTGAATACCTTTTTTATTTTAGAATAGAATAAGAATGAGGTGAAAACATGAAAAAAATATGGAAAGGATTTGCATTATTTTTACTTTTTCTGGCCTTGTACTTTATTCCTGCTCTTCTATTTCCGGCTAAGCCTGAATACTACCAATCCCTAAATCAACCCTTTTATGCTCCGCCGGCGGCGGTATTTGGAATCATCTGGCCGATTCTTTATGGTATATTCAGTATAATTCTGGCGGAAAAGCTGGTTAACCGAAGTCTTACCAAGGAACAGACGCTATACTTTATTGCGAATTATGGCATTAGCTTTTTCTTTAATAAGGTATTTTTTATCGACCACAGCCTGTTTCTATCCTTTGTCGTCACCTTCTCCTCTCTTATCACCGGAATATTAATCTGGATTTCTCTTGGAAAAAACAATAAAGCAGAGGCACTGGCATTGCTGCCATACCTGATTTGGACGCTGTATGCCTCCGTTTTAATGGCTCATATCTATTTTATAAACTGATAAAAATGGATATCTTTATCCATAGCGGATAATAAAAAGGGCTTAAACTAGCCCTCTTTATTTTTATACATTCTTCTTTAGCCTAAGGCGATATCCAAAATCATCATGATGACAAAACCGACAGCTAAAGCGATTGTTGCCAAATTTGTATGTTCTTTAGACTGAGATTCCGGAATCAATTCTTCGACGACAACATATATCATCGCTCCGGCGGCAAAAGACAGCACATACGGCAATATCGGATGGATAATCCGGATAAAGCCTATTGTTAGAACTGCCGCGATAGGCTCAACGGCTCCGGAAAGCACTCCCCAAAGAAAGGATTTCGGTTTGGATACTCCTTCTCCCTTTAAGGGCATAGAGATAATAGCACCCTCGGGAAAATTTTGAACGGCAATACCGATAGAAAGCGTCAACGCTCCGGAAAGAGTGATTACCGTATTTCCATAATAGGCTCCGGCTAAAACAACGCCGACTGCCATACCCTCCGGAATGTTATGCAGGGTGACGGCAAGCACCAGCATAGTTGTTTTTTTAAGGTGGGACGGGATTCCCTCGGGAGAATCACTATTGATATGCAAATGCGGGATAATCGTATCTAAAATAAGAAGAAAGGCAATTCCCAGCAAAAAACCCACGGCGGCAGGCAGAAACGACAGGCTTCCCAAGTCTGAGGATAGTTCAATCGCCGGAAGCAAAAGCGACCACACGGAGGCGGCAATCATAACGCCTGCCGCAAAGCCTAAAAGTATTTTTTCCAGCTTTGGATTTAAGTCCTTTTTCATAAAGAAAACCAAAAACGCTCCGAGGGCTGTTCCTAAAAAGGGAATCATAATTCCTAAAAAAAGCTGCATAGTTTTCCTCCTTTCCGGCATTACTGCCTCTTCTTTTATATTTTCTTCATTCCATACAATTTCATTCTCTATATAATCTCTATATAAAACAATAAGCCCAAAAGGGGCAATTTTGGGCTTATCGTTTTTATCCATGATTACGGAAATAAATATAGAAATTAAAAAAATTATTTACGTTAATTATAACCCGAAAGAAATTCATCGAGAGGGAAATTAGTTATAACTAACTTGTAATTAGTATACCATATTTTTAAAGTTTGTCAATACTAACTAAGAATTTTATTGATAAAATTTTGATAAGCCTCCTCATCGACCGCAGAAATATCTCCGTTGACAATCAGTCCGTCCGCTATAAGATTGGCACCGGCATTTACGGTTTCCTCCTGCCATAGCCGCATCCATTCGCCGTCACCCCAGCCGTAGGAGCCGAATAGAAATATTCTTTTATCTCCGACAGAGCCAATTAGTTCTTCATAGAATGGACGAAATTCACTATCCTCCAATTCTTCTGCCCCCATCGCCGGACAGCCTAAAATAATGGTATCAAACTGTAAAACCTCATCGACTGAGGTATCCCCTACCTTTTTCACCTGTGCGGAAACATCCGCTCCGATTCTTTCGGCAATACTTTCCGTATTACCGCTCATAGACCAATACACAACTATACTTTTCATCATATTCTTCCTTTCTTTTAAATGATTGCTTCAAGGCTATATCCCTTTTCCAGCAGGTTGGTAATGATATTACGACATTTCGTAAACCGATTAAAAATTTGAATTTTTTCTTCTTTTCTGGAAAACACCTTCCAGTATCCGACATAAATGCATTCCTTTTCCCCTTTTTCAAACTCAATGATATCTTCTAAATCATAGCCAAGGAAAACACCGATTTCGTGAGGAAAGGAATCATTATTCTCCATCTTCCGCTTTAACCGGCTGAGATAAGCCGTAAGCTCCTTATTCTTTGGATAACCCCGGGATAGCAGATACTCATAGTTTTTATCCGTAAATATGGTTTTGCTGAGCTTCATATTCTGATAAACCAATATCAGCACTCGATGGTCTTCCACCTTAAGAACTAAGAAATGAATCCGAGGATTATAGGATTGATTCAACTCCTGTATTTCCTCCAAAAGATTTGGAACCTCCTGCAGGGAACAGCTGATTAAATTCGCCGATTTGATTCCCAGCAGAGCCGGGGAGCAGTGCATAGCCAGAATGCGTTCAAAATTTTTACTCATATTACCTCCTAGTTAGTTATATCTAACCTTAGAACAACAAATTTAAGTTAGCTATAACTAACTTAAGATAAGTTTATCTTATTTTATGCAGAAAGTCAATAGCTGTCTCTTATACACATCTCCGAGCCCACG
>ENA-UAOM01000837-UAOM01000837.1-human-gut-metagenome-genome-assembly--contig:-NODE-837-length-10861-cov-4.134555_pt1 | contig 10861 bp, 8 predicted proteins | sample MGYA00243468_ERZ654555 | MGnify/ENA primary metagenome ERZ654555 (study PRJEB26926, sample SAMN06164434) | human gut metagenome | biome: ENVO:00009003; feature: ENVO:2100002; material: ENVO:00002003... | reverse complement strand
ACGAGATGTCTTAGGGTCTCGTGGGCTCGGAGATGTGTATAAGAGACAGGACTATCGCGGCAAAAATCAAAAGCACGAGAGTCACGGTTATTGCGGAAATCAAGGACGGATTCACTTCCAGCCCGAACAGACTTATCGCATTCTCTTCGTGCAGAACGGCGTCCTGCATCACATCCGATATGTCCTCCGATGAGGTATACAGAGGGTCGGTAAGTACAATCCCTACGATAAGAAGCGCCGCAACGCACGCAATGACGACTGCGGCGATTATCTTTTTCTTTTTCATACGTTTTGCGTCCTGCGACATTATCGCCTCCGACTCCTAACGATTGTAACGCCATTCACACGTTTTGGCAATCGCTTGTGCGAAGTTTATTTTGTTAATAACGCTCAGTAGTATGTCAGTTTATAGTATGAACTGTTTTACGCGCACGTTTACGCGCACGCGCAGATGTTTTTATCCTAAAATATACGCCGCTCATATGAAAATTGCGGCGCATATAAAAACCCGCCCCGTAAAGAGGCGGGTCACGTCTTATGACGAATGTCAGTCTTTGCTGTCGGAGTCGTCCACAAAGCCGCTTTCCGCGCTTTCGGCAGACATTTCGACCGTTGCGCCGTCCGCACCTGCCGCGGCGAGTTCCGCTTCCTGTGCTTCTTTGCGGCGTTTGATTTCCGCAACGGCTTCCTGCTGTTCCTTCTCATTGAACTTGTAGAAGAAAATCGGGATTGCGGAAAGGATGAAGCTGAGTGCCGCGACGAGCATAAGCATTATCCACATGACGTCTTTGCCGCTCGCATCCAGTGCGCCGGGGTTGTTCGCGGTGACGCCTGCGAGATAGTAACCCATAACGCCGATGAACGCGCCGACCGCCATACCGATTTTGTTGATGAAGGTCTGCATTGCGAAGCAGATGCCTTCCGCGCGTTCGCCCGTTTTGAGTTCGAGGTATTCGATGGTGTCGCCTATCATCGCGTAAGACACGATGTTGGTGAGACCGGAAGGAATACCCGAAATGACTATTGCAAGCAGCGCGATGACAAGTGTTGCGGTCGAAGTGTAATCTCCCCTGTCGATGCTGATACCGACGATGAACGCCACCAGCAGCGCAAGCCCGCCCGCGATGTTTGTCCAGATATACGACTGTTTCTTGCCAATCTTCTTGGTGAGATAAGGCACGAGAAGCGAAGCAATGAGTCCGCCGGGAACGATGGCTATCGTGACCAGCGTATAAAGTCCTTCGCCGTGCATACCGATGAAGTTGACGCTGTCAAGGACGTATTTGCAGAAGTAAAGACCGCCCGTGTAGGTGAACACCATTCTCGCTGCACCGAGTATACCGGAAATAACGATGAGCATCAGGGGCTTGTTCTTGAACAGAAGCTGCAAATTGTGTTTGAGGGAAGGAACGTTTTCGTTGTCGAGTTCGCTCGCTCTTTCTTTCGTGCCTTTGAAACCGACAAAGAAGAGGGGTGCGCCGACCGCAACGCAGATAATTGCCGCGATGAAGTAGATATAACCGAGGTCGGTCTGCTTGTTTTCAAGCGTTCCGTCGAGGATGGTTTGCAGGTCATTGCCTGTCCACTCCGTATACGCCTTGCCGCCGAGCAATTCGGAATCATATTCGGCATATGTTTCACCGGCGGCAAGCCAAGCCGAATACACGGCAGAATTCTCGCCGAATTCAGTAAGAATGAAATTCTCAAGCGTGCCGTAATTTGCGGTAATATTCTTAAACGTCCCCGTGCGGTCAGCGTCAAAGTTGAGATAGAAATCTTCAGTGGTGTTTTCGTCGCCGTCAACGTCAGCCAAATCGGGAACGATTATTGCACCGCCCTCACTATCCACCGCAAACTGAATTTGCGAGACTATGCTCTGATACGCATTGATTTCCGTCTGGAGGTCGCCTGTCATCGCACTGGTCACCTGAGGCACGACTATGGTGACGATGCCCGCACCCGCCGTGCACAGCAGACGGGCTATGGTCAGGAGATTGCCGCGGCGGAACGTGTCGTTGGACATACGGGAGTTGAGCCCCCAGTACGGCACGTCGCAGACGGTGTAAACCATACCCCAGATTATGTACATTATGGACATCGCCGCAAATCCGCCGGGATTGTTGGGATACCAGGGCAGGAAGCACAGTATCGTGACCACCGAAACGGGGATTGCCATCCATTTGAGATAGGGACGGCATTTGCCCCACGGGGTACGCGTTCTGTCGACAATCGAACCCATAATCGGGTCGTTCAGAGCGTCGTAAATTCGCGCAAAGAGCATAAGCAGCGCAACCGCGAGCGCACCGTACCCTATCGCGTCCGTCATAAACACCGTGAGATACGAGCCTATGATGGTACAAATCAGGTTCTGTCCGAAGCCGCACAGCGAATAAGCTATGCCCTCTTTCGGCTGCATTTCGCCGTCACCCGGATAAGTGCCGAAAAGCTTATGCCAGATGCTCCGCTTTACGGGCGCTTCGATGGCAGCCGCGCCTTCCGTGGATTCGATTTTCAAATCTTCCATAATACCCGCCTTACAAAATTTTGTTTAAGGATTAAATAATACGGTTATGCACCTAAATACAATCCCGTAATAACTATAAAAACACATCCGCCGACTTTTGTCAAACAACGTGTCCAAATGTTTTTTTGCGGGGATTATTTTAATGTTAATTTTATTTTGAGCCGCAATAAATAATTTTTCGCTCAAATGCAAAGATTTGCTTGTGCAAACGCAAAAATTAAGGTAAGATAACTAAACGGACACGATGCAGACGGCACTCCCGCGCCGCACGCACCCGTCTACACCACCCGCGGGGCTTTAGCTCAGTTGGCTAGAGTACTTGTCTGGCAGACAAGGGGTCAGGGGTTCGAATCCCCTAAGCTCCACCAACAAAAACCTCAATCGAACAATTCGGTTGAGGTTTTTGTTTGTGGAAGGGACGGTGGGCGAACCATGCGCGCCGCACAAAACAATGTGCGTTATGTATCACTCAGCAGGTTGCTTGACTTTTACGGGCAATTCCTCAATGCGCGCTGGTTCGGCGGCACGCTCTGCGTGACGCTTTCGCCATGATGCCCCACAAAGTGTCCTCGCTTTGCTGTGGTACTTTGCGGGGACCCCGATCCACACAGGCGAACACACACCTCCTCCCACCAAGAAAACCGCACTAAATAGTGCGGTTTTCTCGTTTCGGAGAGGTGGATTCTTACCCGACGCTGACGCCGTTTGCAGTTCTGCGTGAACTTCGCATGAAAGATAGCTATTTCATCTCGGGCTACTATCTCAATAAGTCTACGGGAGTTTTCTTTATCTTCGTGAAGATGGGCAGCGCGCTCGATATGGCGGCTATGCCGATGCTCAATGCGAATGTCGAGAACACGGTGACCGCGCTCACTGGCATCAGGGACGTCAGATCGACGAACTCGCTCGTCTCCACCACCGCGGCGACTATCGCGGAGACGGAAGCAGCCACAATGACGGCAAACGCCGCCGCGACAAGGGCGATCATCAGCACCTCAGTTATGTAAGTGCAGTAGATGTTGCTCATCCTCATTCCCAAAGAACGGAATATGCCCATCCTCTTTTTGGTGTCGTTTATGGTTATGGACACGAAATTGATCATCATGAGCGCGGAAAACACCGCCGCCCCGATGATGAAACCGAGGATGATCTTGTTTGTGGCGTCTATGGAGCTGTTGACACGCCTCACTTCCGTGACGACGACGTCATTGACGCGATAGTTGCTCCCGCCGCTGTTCATATCCATACGCTCGAAGAGATCTCTGTCCCGCGCTTTATCGGCGAGTCTGACCGTTACTCCGACGATCTGATACTCTTTTTGAGAAAACTCGACATCTTCACTTGAAATTATCGGTGCCTGCGTCGAATCGTAAAGCATCCCTACGACCTCCAGCCGCTTGTCATAGATCTTTGCAGGCGAACCGCTTTGACGGCTTTCGAAACTTGCGTCGAAAAAGATCCTTTCGGCATCCGGATCGTAATGATCGCTGTATTGATATGCCAAAACAAAATAACTGCTGACTACCATGGTGCCGGCAGGAAGTACATCGTACTCCTCTCCGAACCACTGGATCTCAATGTCATCAAGCGTTACCGTGCCGTCGATCCTGACTTCCTCTTCATACGTAAAGTCATTGCTTGACACGCGGACGACGGGAGTTTCCCACAATTTATTCTCGAAAAAGCTCGGGATGACTATGACGGACTCGTGCACCGTGTTTTCCGTGAGCGTCTTGAGATCCGCAAAATCTCTTTCATATTTGTCGCGATCGGGTACCGTTTTCAAAAAGTCGTATCCGTCATAAAGTTTTGTGTCTATCACGCCGGTGATCACCAGCTTCATATCCCCGATATAGTTCAATTCCTGTCCGACGAAATCGGTGACGGACGCGACACCTTTCCTGCCGCACCATCCGCCGTCGAGAGCAAGTATGCTTTCCGCAAGATATTTGGTGATGCAAACGGCGTTTTCGCCCTCCGCGGGCAGCCTCCCCTCGCCGACAAATTCATAACCGAGGCTCTCCATGCGCACCTGATCCATCACGGACACGACCTCGTTGCCGCTGCTGTAATAGCTGTACTTCTCCTCCTCTTCCGTGAGGTCGAAGTTGTTTACGATCAAGCCAACGCCCCGCGTGTCGTAGGTGTTGACATATGCGTGTCCGCTCTCCCCTATAAGCTCCGCTACGCTCTCATCGGTGAGGGAGCCGCCCTCCTTGCCGTAATTGCCCGAAAACGAGAATTGCGTGAACCCGGCGTGGGTGTACGATTCGTGAAAACGCTCGTACGGATCCTTTTCCAAAAGCGACACGGTGACGGCGAAAAGGGAAAGCGTACACACCAACAGTACGGTGGTGATGAACATCCTCCCCCAACGCCTTTTGAAATCACGCATGGCGAGTTTCAACATGGCGACGAAGGAGAGGTTGCCGCGCTTTTCCGGATTATTTGCTTTTCTCCCGTCCGCCCGAGGTTCGGCTTTCGGGAGGGGCGACCGCTCGTAGTCCTCGACGATCCTGCCGTCTTTAAGCCGTATGATCCTGTCGGCATACCTCATCGCGCTCTCTTCGTCGTGCGAGACCACGACGACCAGCTTGTCGCGGGATATCTCTTGCAGTAATTCATAGATCTCGTCAGAGGTAAAACTGTCCAGATTGCCCGTCGGTTCGTCGGCAAGGATGATCTCCGAGTTTTTGACGAGCGCCCGCGCGATCGCCACTCTCTGCTTTTGTCCGCCGGACAGTTCGCTTATCTTCCTGTGTTCGTGTCCGCCAAGACCTACGCGCGACAATGCCTCGGCGATTCTTGCCCCTACATCGTCGGCTTTTTGTAGCTCTAATGCAAGCCCGACGTTCTGCCCGACCGTGTCTCCGTCTATGAGATTGTATTCCTGAAAAACAAAACCTACTTTATAGTTTCGGTAAAGATCCCCCGCCAAGCCGTCCGCAGCGCCTATTTCCGTGCCGTCCACCAAAATCTTGCCGGATGTGGGATCGTCCAGCCCGCCTATCATGTTGAGCAGCGTGGTCTTGCCGCATCCGCTTTTGCCGAGCACGAATATCAACCCGTTCGCGGACAACAACAAGTCTATATTGACAAGCGCAGGCACCTGCCCGCCCTTGCTTGCATATATCTTGCTTATTTGCCTCAGTTCTATCATTATTCCCCCTCCGTGACACGTTCCATCTTGCAATATCATAGATTAAATGGTGACATTAGGCGTGACAAAACGCAAAAAGCCAAAGTTACGTTTAGTGTGACAAATTAACACAACATAACATCAACTATAATATATCACTTGAAACGCAACATTTCAATCCCGAAGTTTTAGAACAGAAACAACAGACTTTCGCTCTATAAACAAATCAATAAATGTTCGTTTCAGGCGCCCCTTTCTCCACCACAAAACACGCTTGCAGGCAAGCGTGTTTTTTGTTTGGGCAAGGGAATTCCAACCCTTGGCTGACGCGGTTTGAGCGGAGACAACAAACATTACGCACACTTTTTCGCAGATTTACGGAATGACGGCAAAAATTCCGCACCGCAAACATCACTCCCCTCAATCCCGCTGTTCCGTCGCACTATGCTGCAAAGCGGCGCGCTCCTTACGAATCCCCTAAGCTCCACCAGAAAACCCACTGTTTAGTGGGTTTTTTCTTTGCAGGCTGTACTTTCGTTTTGGGATTTCGACATCAAAATCGCACGGAATCGTGGTCAAACACATATCATAAAAAGCCGCTTTCGCCGTCGGGTTGAAGGGGCTGCGGCGTCAGCATCGCCGTATTGCGGAGCAATTCTATTTTACGGCGCGCGCCATCGACATCTTTGACCCATCTCACAGCTATATTGCCTTTTGTCGTGCTGATTGTGAGTTTGCCCGAAGAGTAAGTGATATGCCCGTGGTAATTGCGCTGCGCTACAAAAATAATGTCTTCCGGGCGCAAAGTCACGCTTCTATACACCGTAGGATACAAGAGAATGACGCCGTCGCGATACTCGGCGAGGATTTTCGGCGTTACAATGGCGAAATATATGTAACATACGGCAGCGACACCCAATACGACGATGACAAATATCATCGACACCATTCTCCACCTGCTAATGCTCCCGGGCATCAAAGACTGCGTGACGCCCAAAAAGACCGCAACCATCGCCAAAAGTATCCATAACGTCACAGTACCGGCAACAGGCCAGCCCGACCTTTCGGCAAGCACCTGTCCGCCGCTCCCCTGGCCGTTGATTTCACCCATCGTTTTCCCTCCCGACGCCGTCTTGTCAAACAGAATAATTTCATTATACGTCAAACGGTAAAAAGAAGCAATACCTCAAAACCGAAGCAAAACGGACAACCGAATGTAAACAGAGGCGGAAAATCAGCGTGAAAGATGCTCGCGTGCGACGGCGAGCACGTCCGAAACGTCGTGTACGGAAGCAATGGCAAGCCGCACCGCTTTCGCACCGCGGGTATTTTTTGCATAATGGCAGAGGTGCAGTTTCATACTGTTGGCAACGCTGCGCTCGGGAAGAACGCGCAAAAGGATGTCGACGTGCCTTTGCACCGCCGCATATGCGTCGAAATCATCCCGCGCTTCCGCCGACAGTTCATCGGCGTAACGGAGAGCGTCCTCTCTCAGGGCGCCCGTCCCGCCGTCCGCGAACACGTCCGCGTCGGAAAGGCGGTCCAGTCTGTCCAGCACACGGAAAATCCAAGGTCTTCCGAGGGCACCCCGTCCTATCATAAACGCGTCGGCGCGGCTTTCGCGGCGTATGCGCCAGAAACTCTCCCCGTCCGTAATGTCACCGCTCGCCACCACGGGCACGTCGACCGCCCGCGAGACTTCGGCGGTCAGCGAGTGGTCCGCCCTGCCTCCGTACATCTGCTCTCTGAAACGCGGGTGCACGGTGACCGCCCGCGCGCCGCCGCGAACCGCCGCAAGCGCGCATTCAGCGGCGAGCGGAGTGTCAGCGCGCACGCCCGCGCGTAATTTTACTGTTACGGGTTTGCCGCTGCCCTCCGCCGCGGCGCGGACGACGTCGCAGATGAGTTCGGGCCGCAGCATAAGCGCGCTGCCGTCGCCGTTGGAAAAAATCTTTCTGACAGGACATCCCATATTTATGTCGATAATCCCGAAGGGAGATAAGCGTGCGTCCCCTGCGGCGCGAAACATAAATTCGGGCTCGCTGCCGAAAAGCTGCACGGCGCAGTCGCGGTCGGACGCGTCGCGGTAAAGCAATGCTTCCGTCCCCGGATTGCCGTAACACATTCCCTTTGCGCTCACCATTTCGGTGTAAGTCAGCCCCGCTCCGTTTTCGGCGCAGAGTGCGCGGAAACCCGCGTCGGTGAAACCGGCGAGCGGCGCGAGAAATATGCGCGATTTTAGGTTTTGTCCGCAAAAATCAAACATTAAACTTGCTTTTCGGTCAATTTGACCTCATCCCAGATTTTGTCCAGCTCGTCGAGGGAAAGCTCGTTCATCTCTTTTCCGCTCTCTTTCACGCAGCTCTCGACAGCGGCAAATCTGCGGAAAAATTTGGCGCTCGCTTCGCGGAGCGCGGTTTCCGTTTCCACCTTTCTGAGGCGCAGTACGTTGACTGCGGCAAAAAGCAAATCGCCGCCCTCCTCCGCGAGGTGCGCGTTGTCCGCCGACATAAACTCGGCGAGTTCCTCCTTCACCTTTTCCGCGGCGGGCGCCGCGTCCCCCCAATCGAACCCGCACTTCTTTGCAATCTTCTGTATCTTTTCGGCATAAAGTAGCGCGGGCAGATTTTTGGGCACTCTGTCCATCGCGTCCGTGTTGGACGAATATTTCTTTTCTTTCTTTTTGGCTTCGTTCCAGAAATCCAGCGCCTGCTCCGCATTATCCGCGTGATTCGCGCCGAAAATGTGAGTGTGTCTGTCGAGAAGTTTGCGGCAAAGCGCAGTGAGCATATCGCCGTAGCCAAAATCGCCTTCCTCGCGCGCTATCTGCGCGTGGAACACCGCCTGCATAAGCACGTCGCCGCTCTCTTCCAGCATCCCTTCGCGGTCCGCACGGTCAATGGCGTCCACAAGCTCGTACGCTTCCTCAATGAGATTGATGCGTATGCTCTCGTGCGTCTGCGCTCTGTCCCATTCGCAGCCGCCTTCGCCGCGCAGTCTGCCCATAATCTCCTGCAAGTCCGAAAAATCAAAGCGCTTGCGTTCTGTCAGGGCGACTCCGTCTATCCGCACCGCGTCGCATTCTTCGGGAAGCGCGCAAAGCTCGTATATGCCGAGTTCCTTTCCGCAGTACAGCGCTTCCGCCCGTTCCTCCCCGCCGTAAAGCGCGGAAAGTTTTTCCGCGACCGCCTTGCGGTTTGCCGCGTTCAGTCCGCACACCGTGAGCGGCACGCGCTTGTTGACAGCGACGTATTCGGGCAGTATGTCTTCCGCTATGTAGATTTGTCCGGAGCGGCAGGGATTTTCCCCGCCGAGTTCAGCTTTGCGATTGTCAGCCATTATCCGTTCTCCCAAAACCTGATTTTCCTTCTTAATTTGACAAGGCGGCTGCCGAAAGGAAGAGAGAGGAACTCCGCCTCCGTAAACACCCCGAAGAGCGTGGTGAGCCAACCGTACACGAGGACGCACACCGCCGCTCCCGCGAGTATCGCGCCGATGTTTGTCGGGACGTATATTTTCACGACCAGCGCCGCCAGCGCCATTATAACACCGCTCACCAGCGTTTGGGCAACATTTTTTTCCAGCCGCATATCGGTGAACCTGTGAAAGACCGCCGTCACCGCAAGCAGGGACACCGCGCTCATCCCCACGCCGGCGACTGCCGCCCCCATAACGCCGATGTAACGCACCAGCACGAGCGAAAGCACGACTTTTACGACAACCGCCGCAAAAAGGCTTTTAATTGCCGAATATGTCTTGTCAAGTGCCTGTAAGAGCGAAACGTAAATTTGAGTCGACCCCGTGAGCACCACCCCGAAGGCTGCGACGGCGAGCAATCTTGCCGAAAGGTCTAGCTCATACGCGGAGAGCGCGGGATACATCAGCCCCAGAATATTTCTGCCGAACACCATAAGAAAGAGCGCCGACGGCACGCCAAGCAGATAGACGAGTTTTATGGACATTCTGCTCTTTGACAGAATGCCGCCGAGGTCGTGTTCGGCACGCGACACCGACACCGACGGAACCACGGCAATGGCAAGCGACATTATGACCACGACAGGCAGATTTACGAGCGAAGTCACGGGGCCGCTGTAAAGTCCGTATTGCGCCGTAGCAAAAGCGGTGTCCGCCCCTCCCCATTTGAGCGCGTTGACCACGATAAGGCTGTCGAAGAACGCGCCGAGAGGGAGTATCAGCCCAAGCAGCGCAATGGGAAACGCCGTGCGGAACATTGCCTTTCGCTCCACGGCGTTCAGGCGCAGGGTTTCGCGCGGTTCGCCCTTTCTCCGCGTGCGGACGAAGTAGGTTACGACGAGATACAGCGCGGCGGAAATTTCCGAAACCGTGATGCCCGCAAGCGCACCGAACACCGACGCCTCCATACCACGCGGCGCAAGCGCCACGGCAAGACCGACGCCGACGCCGAGTTTGACCGCCTGCTCCACGACGTTGGACAGCGCGGTGGGGAGCATATACATTTCTCCCTGAAACCAGCCGCGTAGCCCTGCGATGACTCCGACGAAGAATATTGCGGGCGCAATCGCGACGTATCCGCCCGCCGCCGCTGGATTGCCCTGCCATTCCGCAAGCACCCGTGACAGCGCCGTGACGAGTATGCCCGCAAGCGCGGACAGCGCAACGAGCGTCAGCAGCGCGGCGGCAAGATATTTTTTCGCTCCCTCCCCTCTCGCGCGGTGCTCCGCGACTATGCGCGAAAGCGCGGTGGGTATCCCCGCCGTGGACAGAGTCATAAACAGCGCATACACCGGGAAAACCAGCTGATATATGCCCATCCCCTCCGCGCCGAGAATGTTGGTCAGCGGCACGCGGTAAAACGCACCGATGAGTTTTGCTATTACGCTGCCGACGGCAAGCACCGCCGCGCCGCCCACGAGTTTGCCGGGTCTGGACTTTTCCTCCGTCTTCTTCATTCGGCGCACACCGCTCCCAGCACGCCCGCGGCGAATTCCAGATAGCCTTTCCATTTTTCGGCGTTTTCACCCGCGGCGACCAGCCATCCCGTGACGTCGCCCGCGCTGAACATCGGGACGGAAACGACGGAGCGCGCGGCAAATTCAATTCCTTCGACGGGCGAAAAACCGCCCTCGAAATTCATACACTTTGCTTCTCTGCCCGACACGGCGCGCGCGCATTCCTCGCTTATCCTGCGTGCGGCGATTTCCTTGCGGCGGGCTCCC
>ENA-UAOM01000823-UAOM01000823.1-human-gut-metagenome-genome-assembly--contig:-NODE-823-length-10923-cov-8.723224_pt1 | contig 10923 bp, 5 predicted proteins | sample MGYA00243468_ERZ654555 | MGnify/ENA primary metagenome ERZ654555 (study PRJEB26926, sample SAMN06164434) | human gut metagenome | biome: ENVO:00009003; feature: ENVO:2100002; material: ENVO:00002003... | reverse complement strand
TACACCCTAGAGTTCGTCGGCAGCGTCAGATGTGTATAAGAGACAGCTGTATTATTACCTTCATCATTTCCCATATATACAAATCATCTTCTTTTACCTATATTCCTTTATTATAAAATAAAAACCGGCATATAGATTACATCAAATCCATACGCCGATATTTCACATATTTAGCCGATAGTATTACAATTCTCGTCTGCCGCCAGATTTGCCGTACCGGAGGCTGAATTGGTAATAGTTAATCCGTTATCCTGTGTAGATATAAAATACAGAACACCCCAGTCCGTTTCCCCGTTTACGTCCTTCTTTCTTCTAAAGTAATAGGCTACCTCGGCAGAGCTTGCCACACCGGTAGAGGTATTTGTAATCACAAAGGCGACATTACTCTTATTTTCCAAAGGATTAGAATAAACACTGTCTGTCAGATAAACAAAATCCACACCGGAAATCGTACCTATGTAGGTAGGCTGCGGGTCCTCGCCGCTTCCGTTGATACCGATATCCATGTAAAGGAAATATGCTCCGCTCTCATCGCCTCTATACAGCATAAATTCCACATTATTTTGAATATCCTCTTCCGTCACCTCATATTCATAATACACCAATAAATATAACGGAATATTCTTGGCAGTATCTGTTATTTCGCTGACCTCGGAGCCGGTAATATCCGTGCCGGCAAAAGGATTTTCCTCTGTACCGCTGTTCCGGTTGACCTTAATCAGCTTAAAACTCTTTCCGTTAGAGCCGGAATACATGACAAACCGAAGCGTACCAGCGTTTTTCGGTCTAAACCAAATGGCGTTATTCGGCAGACAGATTCCGGCAGAATCATGATTAGCTACATCACTGCCGTACGTTTGCCCGTAATAATTAATTTGTCCCTGATAGGACCATGCGTCATTCTGGTCGTTGTTTGTAATATTTACGCTTCCCGGAAATCTTTGGGATAAACGAATCGTATATTGTTCTAAGCTGGTATTTTCACTCGGTATAATATTTCGGATTCCCTCCGGCAAAGAGGCAAAGGTTTCCGCGTCCATCGCTTCGATATTCGTTTTGGCATAATTGCCGTTGCCGCCCTTGACGATAAAGAACTGACGCGGCGTCTGCTTCATATCCTGCGGCGTTTCTCCGGCGTCATTTGTATAACTGGAGTTCATATCCGCCGGCTCATTCAGCGGGTCACAGAAATTTATTGTACTTTTATTGATTTTATTTTGATTTCCGATATAATATCCGATATTCTGAGAGGAAATTACTTCTTTTGCCTCAGAGCCGGTATAGTTTTCTTCGGTTATGGAGGAAGGGACAACGGTAAGCGGCAGCTTACTGCCGGATTCCGGTACCGGATAATCATTCGTATTTGAATCTACTGCCGGCAGATACGGGGACGCCCCGTTATTTGCCGCAATTAGGTTTAATCTTTGCAGCATGACGTTAACGTCAAAATTTCCTCCGTACGCTAAATCTGTTCCCTGTCCGCCGCTGGTCGGCTTATCCTCCCATTCAATCATGTCCGAATCGTAATCACCGATTAAGCCGTAATTACTGATATTGCTGGAGATATACTGGGAAACGCCGCTTGCTAAACGGATATTGGAATAGTGAATACCGATGTTTTCCACATCGCCGGACTGAGCGACATAGCCTGCCAGTAGTCCTACCAAGGTTTCGGCGGCAATAGACTGAACGCCGATATTATCCAAAGTAAGATTCTTTACCTCAGCCCGTACGGAGCTTGCTACATTTGTGTATTTTTCCCCATAATTGCCGACAACGCCGAACATACCGATAATTTTGATATTCTTTATCTTATCATAGGTGACCTCGGCGGAATTGGGGTGTCTTGTCAAATCCTTCGTTAAGTCATTGGATACCATCAAATTTTTGACAACACAGCCGTTTCCGTCTAAAATTCCCATAAACGGATTTTCCTCTGTACCGATAGGGGGCAGGGCAATACCGTCCATATCAATTTCCGAAGCCTCAATTTTGAAATAAACCTGCTTGGTTAATTCCTTCCCCTCCGTATCGCTGGTTTGATTGAACTGACCTAGGTATTGCAGCCATGCAAGATTGTATAAATGGCGGCTGTTGTTGATAATGTACGGGTCGGTTTGCGTCCCGTTTCCTCCGGCAAAGTATGCGGAAGCGGAATAGCCGGTAATCTCCGGAGTTTTCAAACTGCTGTTGATAAACCAAGCGTAGGATACCGCAATCATGGTGGCAAGGACAAAAAACACTCCTACTATACTGAAATACAGCTTTTTCATGCGGATTTCACCTCACCGTCTATTTTTATTGTAAAATCACTGGTATATTCCAAATCTATATCCTTATCCAAAACCTCATTACCGATATTTTCCGAATAAATATGCTCCAGAGATTCGGCATAATAATCTAAAAGAATATAAATCACCGTACAGCCCTGCGGCAGACTATCCACAAGAGAAATCGGATTTTTATGAAGCTCCGCTCCGGTAATTCCTCCGGTTCCCTCTGTAAAGTCCACGAAATTATGATAATTCAAATCAGCGGCAGCATAGCTGAAGGCAGACCCTGTCCGGGTACCGCTGGCAAGATAGCTGAACTGGATAATACTGCTTAAGGAATTGCCTGTTTCGGAAAGGGTCGTATTATATTCCGCCGCCTTGGTTGTAAATTCAAAGGCGGATACGACAGCATTATCCACAAGCTCAATTTCAATCAGCACGGAGGTTATCGTAGAGGAAAGCGTGTCATAGGATTCCATATCCAAGCTGCTGGAGGCTGTTCCTAGGGTCAGATTGGTCGTATCGTTTTCCTCTGTTTTGGATAATACCTTGTAGTACTGGATATTTTCAATAATCGTCGTTCTTTCTACTATGCTTCCCGAAACGCCGCCGGCGTCTGCCTCTTGGTTTGTCACATACCATGCAAGGCATACAAAAATAAGCAAAACACAGGTAAGAAACATAGATATTACAGATGAAATTAAATGATATTTTTGCTTCATAACCATTCTGCGACAAAAAGAGTCCTACTCTTTGTGCCTTGCTCCCTTCTAAAAAAATTTCAGCAACTGGCTATCCAAGTAGGACCCTTTAGCTTTGCGTCACTAGATTACTCTAGTTTTGCCAATAATACCTAATCTAATTATATCCGTTTTCCTCGTTTTTTACAATAGAGAAATCCTACCTTTGTTAAAAATAAAAAGATTTTATCACTATTATAAAATTACCATATTTTCCGGATTTTTTCAAGATTATATACGCTAATCCTCAAAAAACTTTTTCAGCTGTTCGGAGCCGGATAATACCTCATACTCCTGCTTCATATCCTCATAGCTCTTTAAAACCATGGTTTCCTTTTCCTTTGCCAGCGTCATAATCTCGGTAAAATGACTGACAAAGTGATTGACGATACGGTTGTCGAGCTTATTATTTTTCGCGTCCTCCTCCAGAATTTCAATAATCCGTTCTTCCGGAAAGCTGTCCTTATAGCTTCTTTTACAGTATAAAGCACTGGCAACGTCGGCAACGCCGATAATCTTATCCCCGATAGACAAGTCTATCGCCTTTAGCCCCCGCGGATAACCGCTTCCGTCTAAACGTTCATGGTGATTTGCCGCGATTTCCACGATTTTATAGGAAAAGCTCCCCTCTAAAATCTCTCTCGTATAGACGACGTGCTTCCGCATTTCTGCCAAAGCCTCGCCCTCCAGTCTGCCCGGATGGCATAAAATGGAAACCGGTATCCGGATTTTACCGATATCATGAACCAATGCCGCCAAATGAATACAGTTTATCTGACTTTCGCTTAAGCGGGAAAGCTTTGCCAGCTCCTTGGCTATCACTGCCGTGGTAATCGTATGAGCCAGCGTTTCATGATTATGAAATTCAAAGGCAAAATTCGTCATATCAATATAGCTTAAAAGCTCCTCGTCCGTATATTCCGCATTCTGGACGAAGGAACAGGTTTCATGAATAAACAGCGAATTTTTTTGATTCAGCTTCTCTAAAATATCCTCTTCCTCCCGCAAAAGCCGAATCAGGTTTTTAATCTGCTCCGGATTATATCTGCCCGTAGTGTCCTTTTTTAAAAGCTCTTCGATTTCCTCCAGCGTATATTCCTCAAAAACATACCGGACGACCTGATTAATCAGGGTAATCAAAAGACCGCAGTAATATTCGTCGCTTTCGATATCCGGCATATATTTCGCATTATAAAACAATAATGGCTTTGCCGCGTCCTTAAGCGGGGAGCAGTGCTTTAAAAAGGTATAGCCGGAGGCAGCCACAAGGGCGTAATTATCCCTCGGAATATTATCGTCCTGATAAAAACACCCGATATCCTTTAATATACAAAGCAAAACCAGCTTTGCCGAATGAGCCGGATTAAATTTATATTTCTCGGCATACCGCTTCATAATAAACCCGGCTCTAATCCCGCTGTCTACATAATCCCTGTGTATTTCATTTAATACCTTCCGCAGATACTTCAATACCGTACTGCTGTTATAATAATACGATTCCATACCTTTACCTCCCCATTATGCTATACAAAAAGGCATTCCCCTCTTTGTGTCAAACCGCCGTCCAGCTTTAAGTAAACAAGGGCGTCGTCCAATATTTTTCTTGTTCCCTCCGTCACCCGGCTGAAGCCAAGGAGCTGAATCAACGCCTTATAGCAGCCCTCAACGGTAATGCCGTTATTCAGACGCACAATTTTATAGATTCCGTCCTTCAGCTCCTCTATATCTATTTGTTCGATAGTTCTTTCCGAATGAATCCTTAAGCTAATTTTCTCCGGATAATGCAAATAATAAAACCTTCCGCTTTTCATTATATCACTATCCATCGCCTGACGTACCATATTTTTAAAAACATTCGTAAGCCGTGAATCAGCAATAACCGCCAGCTTTTTATATAAATACTCCTCGTGAACGGGCTGTTCGATACGGATAAGCTCATGGATAACATAAGCTAAATCCCGCTCCTGCAAAAGCTTCTTTCCGGCTTCAACGGAAAGCTCCTCATATTCTCTAAACTGCTCCATTAGACCATTTCCCGAGGATTCACACAAATAGTCCGAATCCTTTGGACCGTCTTGGGATATAACTGTCTGTTCCGTCAAAGCACTTTTCAGCCGTTCCTTTTCAGACTGCGGATGATTGAACCATGAAACGGAATAAATGCGGTGATATTTCCACCCCAAGCGTTCTAAAAGAAGCTGTTCTAACCGGTAGCGGTCCGTCGTATTGCTTTTATATTTATGATTATGGTCGAGCATAACGGCTAAAACCATTGTCTTGTCCTTCATTACCGCCAAATCAATTTTAAAATTAGAGGTGCCGAAGTCCGGATAACAGTCATAGCCTAAATCCTCGATAAACCTTTTTACGTCAGCTGCCATTCCGTCTGCCGCCTGACCGGACTGCCGCCGGATTTGAATATTTTCAATAAACTGTAAATAATCCCTCAGCACTTTTACACCGAGAGAATCCGTATTGGAAAGCCGGATATCCGTATACCGGATAGAGGAAACAACGCTGACATTGTATTTCGCCCGGGTTATCGCAACGTTTAATCTTCGTTCTCCCCCTAAATTATTTAAGGGACCAAACCGCTGATAAAATTTATTGTCGTCATTATAGCCATAACAAATACTGAAGATGATTCTGTCCCGCTCGTCGCCCTGAACGCTCTCTAAATTCTTGACAAAAAACGGCTCTTCCTTCGTATCGTCAAAATATACGGCATACTCCGGACTGCGGGAAAGTCTTTCCTCAATCAGCCGTTCAATCAGTCTTGCCTGAACGTCGGAAAAGGCGACTACGCCTAAAGACTGGTTGGAGGAGGCAAAATGCTCGAAAACCATATCGCATATTTTATTTGCCTCGAAAGGATTTGTCCTTGTTTTTAAATCATACCGTCCCTCGCTTAAATAATAAAAGTCAATACCAAAGCCCGGCTCATGAGCCTTAGCCTGCGGAATCGTGATTAAGCCGTTGTCATAAAAGGACTGATTGGAAAATTGAATCAGCTCCTCGCTTCGGCTGCGGTAATGCCATTTCAGCCGGCTGGTCATAAGATTTAAGGTACCCATATCGAGTATAGAATCCAGCTCCGTCATATCCTCTTCCTCGTCCTCAGCACCGGCTCCGAAAAAATTAGACGGCGGCATCTGTTTGTTATCGCCGATGATAATACACTGCTTCGCTCTATACACAGCCCCCAAAGCGTCCCACGCAAATATCTGAGAGGCTTCATCGAAGATAACGCAGTCAAACAGATTCACCCGATTTTCCAGATAGGTGGAAACAGAAAGAGGCGACATTAAAAACACAGGCTTGATATCCAGTGCCAGTTCAAAAATTTCCTCTAAAAGCACCCGAATTGGCTTTTGCCTTTTTAACTTATTCGCTTCATTTACCAATATTTTAAACTTTGACCCTGCCATAAGCACATCGTCCGGACGTTTCTGGGAAAGTCTGGAGATAATATAATCCCGGTTAATATGATAAATCTGTTCGTCAAGGCTCTGAAATTCCTGAATGACCTTTTCCTCCTGATAGCCGGTAAAGCCCGTTAATATCGGTGATTTATCGAGTATATCGTAGATTGCAGAACGCAGAAATTCCTTCCGATACTGCAAAGACAGCTTGTGAATATCCAATCCGTTTTTTAAATAATAATGCAGAAAGTCCAGCTGGTGATATTCATCTATTTTCGCTACACACTTCATTAAAAGAACATAATCAGGAAGATGATTCTTCTTCAAGTAAATGCCCTTGAGTTTATCCAGTGCCTCTCTTACCCCGCAGGTGAATAAATTAACCACGGAGCTGTCGAATCTTGCAGCCAGACCCGACAATATGGCGTTTTCCTCCGACATCGTATGAAAGGAAATTAAAATATCCGTTAAATACGGCTTTAATGCCTGATATTCCTCAAGTCCGAGTTTCATATCCTTATAGCCTAGAAGGCTTTCCAAATCGGCTAAAATAAGGCTTAAATCCTCTTCTTTGGTTTCCCCCAAAAGTGATTTAATCTTATTTAGGAGTCCTTGGGCGGTATCTCTATTGTTCTTATATTCTGCCAGCTCCTCAAGCTCACGGCACAGTACCGCAGGCTTTTCCTTTGTTTTGCGGTAAGCGGATATTTTGGCGTTTAATTCACGGTATGTCCTATTGAATACGCGAAGCCATCCTTGACTGGAGGCTTTATACCGGATACACAAATCCTCCAAATCCTCCCGGAATACAGATTCGCGGTAATGCCCAATAGTATCGCTTTTTAAAAGCGGCTGGATATCTAAATAGCTTTTAATTAAGCGAATCAGCTGATTCCGGCTTTCTTCTACCAGATACAGCGGAGAGTAGGTTTTTAAATGAACTAAGGCTTCTATTAAATCCAGACTGTTATAAATATCGGTAATACTGGAAACCGGAAGCTGGATATGCTTTGAAAGGCTGTCCTTTAAAGCCGCCAGTTTTGTCAGATACTGAATAGCCTTGGAAAGGTCTTGGTCGATTTCATACCGGATATAATCATTGGAAATATCCAATAGCCCGTAAAACGGCGTATTCCGGTAGTCGTAGCCGATTGCCTCGGCATAATGAGTATAGGAATCCAAACAGGTGCATATTGCATCTAAATCCTTTAGATTGTATGAATTTGTATCGGTCAATTTCCGCTGAAGCGGCTGGATATCCAGTTCAAAATACATAGAAAACAATTCATACAGACTGCAATCATACTGCGGTAGTCTTTGGTGCAGCTCCTTCTCATATTCATGAATTTGAAGTTTTAAAGCCGAATGCTTTGAGCTTACCTGTTCTGCCGACGGCTGGATATCATATTTGGGAAGACTCGCCGTCTTATATAAATTGTCAATAAATTCCTTTTTATTGGCTTTATTGGAATGAAGCTCTATCGCAAAATCATTCAGCCCCGCCCTTTTTAGATTCTCATAAACCACCCGAAGTGCGGCAAGTTTTTCCGAAACGAATAAAACGTGTTTATCATTGGCAATCAATGTGGCAATAATATTGGTTATGGTCTGGCTTTTTCCGCTTCCCGGAGGTCCCTGTATGCAGAAGGATTTCCCGTTAGCCGCAAAGCCGATGGCCTCTAGCTGGGAGGAATCACAGTTGACAACAGGAAAAACAGGATGTTCTACTAAGGGTTCAGCCAAAGCCGCAGAATCGCCCAGCAATGCCCGGATATTCTGATTTTCCAAAGCAATATCAAGATTATTCGTTAAATCGTTATACATATTAATTTTTAAAAAGGAGTAAATGCCGATGGCACAGGATATCCTAAGCGTCATATCGGAAGGAATTAAACTGCGAACGACCTCAAAATAATCCGCAAGCTCTTCATTTTGATAATCCGTTAAAACAATTCCCTTTTCCGTTTTAAAATAATATTTCAGGGCAGGATTTAAAATCACCTCTTCGTCGTACAGGCTGATTTTATATTGTTCTTTTTCCTTTCTTAAATCTATGGGAATTAAAAGCAGGGGAGCTGTGTAGGTATCCTTTCCTTCTATATAATCTATAAATCCAAAGGATAGATACAGGGTATTAATGCCCTTTTCTTGGATAGAATACTTATACTCCTTAAGCAGGGCATACAGCACTTTTTCCAGCGGATAGCCTCTTTTATAGCATAGAATTTGATTCTTTTTTAAAAGGCTGCCGGCAATATCATAAACCTTTAAATCGGAATAGGCTAAAATATCATCCTTTTCCGGCTCAATAATTAAATCCTTATGATATTTCATCAATACAGAATCCAGCATAAAAATTGAAAAAGCCTTCCCGTCTATTATCTGAGAAAAAAGCTCCTCGATATTCCGGTTTAATATATTCAATGATTTTAATCCCGTATCTCTATAATTTAACAGCCGGTTTCGTTTGCCTAAGTCCAGCAAATGATTGGCGATATTTTTTAATTTTTTCTTCATCAATCTCACCTTTAAAACATCGGGGCAAATATATTCAATATAAACGCAATGACTTTCTGATACCAAGGTCTTTTTACCCACGCCTCATAGCTGATAAGCTCAGAGGAGTTTATGGCATCCTCAAAATCATTTTTCATTTCTAAAACCTGCGGATTGTGAAGGATTAAAGCCCCACACTCATAATGCAGGAATAAACTGCGGTAATCCATATTAATCGTACCGGCAAAGGCGTAATAATCATCGACAATAATATTTTTGGCATGATTAAAGCCCGGCGTATATTCATATATCTTACCACCTGCCAGAAGAATATCCCGATAGTTTTGTCTACCCATATAAAATACGGATTTTTTATCTGGAATCTTCGGCATTAAGAGTTTTACATCGACGCCGCTTTTAGCCTTGAGGGCAATCGTCTGAATCATGGAATCGTCGATTACAAAATAAGGGGTGGAGATATAAACATATCTTTTGGCGGAAGAAATCAAGGTCTGAAATAAATCGTAGGCAGGATTAGTATTATTCATCGGTCCGTCGCCAAATGCCATAACAAATCCTGAATCCTGAGGCTCATATTTAGGTATAAATAAGTTTTTGCTTAAAACCTCTCGGGTGGAAATATACCACATTTCTCCAAACATAAAGACGAAGGTGGAAACTACTCTGCCCTCGTACTTGATACAGTTATCCCGCCAGTAGCCAAAGCGTTCTTTTTTATGAATATATTCATCTGCCAGATTATCTCCGCCGCAGTAAGCGATTCTGCCGTCAATAATAACTACTTTGCGGTGGTCGCGGTAGTTTACCATAAAGTTGATATTTAAGCCCAAAGGCTCGTAGTTGTTGATTTTACAATTCGGGATTTTGGCGATTTGCTGAAGCAGGCGGCGGCTCATACCAACCTTGCTGCCGATATCGTCGTATAAAATCTTAATTTCTACGCCCTCCTGCCCCTTCTGAGCCAAAATGGGGTAAAGCCTATCCATTAAATAGCCCTTCGCTACGATGTAATACTCGATAAAAATATAATGCTCTGCCTTTTTCAATTCCTCCAGCATATCCTCAAATTTATCATAGACATTTTTAAAAAAATGAATTTTATCTCCTTCATATACCGGAGCAAGCTCGGAATGCTGAACGACCTGAACTAAATTTGCCCCAACCGGGTCGGCGTCCTGAAGAAGTTTTAAGGAATCATTGACCTTGACGTGTTTAATTGCTTCTTTAATTTTTTTCTGTTTCCGTTTAGAAAGCTGCCGGGAGGAGCCGTTTAAGGTGTATAAAGTACAAAAAAGCAGAGGAAACAATAAAATCAAAATGGACCAAGTCAGCTTATAATGAACGGATATAGGCTTATGCAGAATATACAAAACATAACAAAATCCGACACCTAGGGTTAAAAAATAAATCCATTTTATACTGGAGGCAGTATAACTAATGGAAATATCAAATGCCATAATCATCAGCGTCACTTGCAAAACAAAGAAAATAATAGAAAATATCAACAGCAGTAATTTCTTCCAAAAAGGAAGTGACATACGTTCGTTCTGTGTCATAGATATCACCACCACCTAATATTAATAGTATACCACAAGAACGAGTCTAAATTATGATAATTTTTAAGAAATTTAAGATTATTTGTCTTTCCGTTCGGCTTTCACGGCAAATTCCGGCAAAAGAAAAAGATGCTTAAGCCTGCAATAGCGATTTGCAGCTTAAACACCCTTTCCCATTATGGCTTTAGATATAAAATCCCGCTTTCATCTAATTCCTTTATTTCTGAAATATAATCCTTATCTTCATATTCTTCTTTCTCTTTCAGTTTCTTGATTACTGCCAAGTCATGGATAAGAGTATGCCCTCTTTTTAAGGAAAGCTCAGAATATATCTTCATTAAAAACGGTGTATTCCGATGTCTCTTTTGATAAGCCATATTCTTATTCGGAAACTGATTGCCCGCATACATCGTCG
>ENA-UAOM01000813-UAOM01000813.1-human-gut-metagenome-genome-assembly--contig:-NODE-813-length-10949-cov-13.693593_pt1 | contig 10949 bp, 6 predicted proteins | sample MGYA00243468_ERZ654555 | MGnify/ENA primary metagenome ERZ654555 (study PRJEB26926, sample SAMN06164434) | human gut metagenome | biome: ENVO:00009003; feature: ENVO:2100002; material: ENVO:00002003... | reverse complement strand
GCATATTCCTGTCCGTGGCCATAGCATTTGTGTTTGGTACCCTTGTGCAATGCATTGCACGCATGATTTTCACATTCAACTATCGCAGCCGCCTCAAATGGAAGATTGGTTTATTCGGCGGTATCTGCGCCACTGCCATAGTGTATTTCCTGCTTATCAAGGGAGCCAAGGATCTCACTTTCATGACACCTGAGGTAAAATCTTACATCAATGCCAATACAGGCAAAATAGTTCTCGGGTGTCTGGCAGTGTGTACGCTTCTGATGCAGGCATTGCACGCGCTCAAGGTTAATGTGATGAAAGTGGTGGTGCTCATGGGTACATTTGCTCTCGCCATGGCTTTCGCAGGCAATGACCTCGTGAACTTTATCGGTGTACCCCTGAGTGGGCTTGCATCATTTCAGGATTATACTGCCGGCGGATCAGGCCATCCACATGATTTCATGATGGGTTCTCTTAACGGTCCCGCCAATACCCCGCTATATTTTCTGATAGGGTCCGGAGTCATAATGGTGGCCGCGCTTGCCACATCCAAAAAAGCGCGAAATGTGGCAAAAACCGAGATTGGCCTCGGCAGCCAGCAAGGAGGAGACGAAATGTTCGGCTCTTCGCGCATTGCCCGCCGATTGGTGCGCTGGACACTCTCAACCATAGCTTGGGTACGCAAAATCACGTCCTACAAAGTGCGCATGTGGTTCAACAAACGCTTCAATACCGATGAAACCATTATGGATCAGGGGGCGGCGTTTGACCTCGTTCGCGGCTCTGTGAATCTGGTACTTGCAGGTGCTCTGATAGCTCTCGGCACATCACTCAAACTTCCCTTGTCCACTACTTTTGTCACCTTCATGGTGGCGATGGGCACATCACTTGCTGACAAGGCATGGGGGCGTGAAAGTGCTGTTTTCAGAATCACCGGGGTAATCTCCGTTATTGGCGGATGGTTTGTGACAGCAGGCGTGGCTTTTATAGGAGCCGGAATCATAGTGGCTTTAATGCACTTCGGAGGACAATGGGTAATGATAGCACTTGCCATCATCACAGTAATACTGATTGTGCGCAGCAACAGGCGGTTTCATGCCCGAAGCATAGAGGATAGCGGCGATGCCATGTTCCAGACCATCATCAACACGCCCGACCAATCACGCACATGGCCCATGCTCAGACTTTACATCACAGAGCAACAGCAAAAATTCATCACATTCGCCATGGAGAGTTACCGCAGCGCCACTGAAGCTTTCCTCAAAGAAAACGCACGCACGCTCTCAAAGACCGACAGCAGCCTTGCGCGACAGAAAAATGTGCTTAAAAACGCGCGTAGAAAAGAGACTTTATGTTTGCGGCATGTGCCGCGTGAAATAGCCATTGAAAAAAGCGCATGGTTTCACTTGGCCAACAACTGCTGCATGAGCATACTGTACAATCTCAGGCGCATAACCGAAATATGCAAAGAGCATGTTGAGAACAATTTTCTTCCGCTACCCGAGCAATTTGTTGATGAATACGAAAATCTGCGCACTCGCATAAGCATCATCATGCAGGACACACTTGACATGATGTCCTCGGGAGCTACTGACACTATCCCCACCATTCGCCAGCATTGCGATGAGATAAAGATATTGATTTCAAACGCCAATCATCGTCTTCACACCCATTTGCATGAAGATGACCCCTCCAGCATGACGGTTCTGTATGTATATGTCAATATGCTGCAGGAAACACAGGAAATGGTGTCGTCACTTCGCAAATATTTACGTGCGTATGCCAAGATGCAGTCTTCCGAAATCCGTTATCACAGCTGAGTTTAAAATACCCAAAACCAATCGGGGTGTGAACGTGTTGAAATAACATAAGTCACACCCCATTATTATGAGCAGTAATTATTTGATGGAGCAACTTCAGTGGTTTCTCCGCGACGACCAGATTCTTGACACCGACCTTTGGCGGGAAATATATGCACGCGACGCCTCATACTTCAACATCAAGCCAATGTGCGTGCTGCGTCCATCAACCACCGAGCAGGTACAGCAAATCATGCAGCTTGCCCATGAAACCGGCACAAGCATCACATTCCGCGCCGGTGGCACTTCGCTATGCGGACAGACTCTTGGCACAGGAATTATATGCGAGCTGCGCACTAACTTTACAAAAAGCGAAGTGCGACAAAATGGCAAAAAGATATGGTTTGAACCGGGTCTTACAGCCAATCAGGTCAACCGCATCCTTGCCCCACACCACACTCATATAGGACCCGATCCAGCATCATCGGCGGCAGCCATGATGGGTGGTATTCTCAATAACAACAGCAGCGGCATGGAAGCCGGGGTTGCACACAATTCCTACCACACTCTGAGTTCCATAGAGTTCATATTGTCCAACGGCCACCGCTACAACAGTGCGTCCTTTGCCGACCGGAAACGATTTGCCAACGATGAGCACGAACTCTGCCAAGGATTAATGAGCATACGGCAGGAGATAATGGACAACGATGCCATCCGAAACAAAATCATAACCAAATACAAAATCAAAAATGTGACGGGATATGCCATGAACTCTTTTGTGGATTTTTCTGACCCCATGGACATATTCTCGCATCTGCTTATCGGCAGTGAGGGCACTTTGGCCTACATTGCTTCAGCGGAGCTCAACACTCTCCCATTATTCACCACCTATACCTCATCGCTTCTGTATTTCCCCGATGTAACCACCGCAGCCGCATCGGCGGCGTGGCTCGGCGATAGCGGAGCTCTTGCCGTGGAAATGATGGATTATGCATCCCTGCGCAGCACCCAGGGCCTTGCCTCCGACATGCCGGCAGGCACCACAGCCATGCTTATTGACTATGGCGCCGACTCTCCTGATGAATTGGCAGAAAAGATTGCCACGCTTCGTCCCGAAATACTGAAAGTGAAGGGCCTGATGCACATGGACAACTTCACTACTACAGTAGCCGCCCGACAGCACCTGTGGAATATACGCGACGGAGTGTTTCCATGCGTGGCAGGAGCAAGAATACCCGGCTCCACAGTGATACTTGAGGATGTGGCAGCCCCTGTTGCCGAACTGGACCGACTGGTTGAAGGGGTGCAGAACCTGTTCCAAAAGCATGGTTACCAAGGTGCCATATTCGGGCATGCGCGCGATGGCAATATCCATCCGCTCGTAACAGCCGACATGGACACAGAGAAAAGCCTGTCCAATTTCAGCCGGTTCATTGACGGACTGGTAAGCCATGTGCTTTCGCTTAACGGGTCACTCAAAGGAGAACACGGCACGGGACGCGCCATGGCCCCGTTTGTTTCCCGCGAATGGGGTGATGACATTTTCGCATTGATGAAACGGGTAAAGCATCTCGCCGACCCCACCGGCATAATGAATCCAGGTGTGATAATCAACAGCAATCCTGATGTGTATCGCGAATCTATAAAAAGCCTTGACCTGTTTGGCAAGGATATGGGATATGAACGCGCTGACAAGTGCATGGAGTGTGGTTATTGCGAGCATGTATGCCCGTCACGCAACATAACTCTGACACCACGCCAGCGACTTCAGGCACGACGCATAATTGCCCGCACCCACAGTAAAGAGCTTGAAAAACAATATAGTTATATCGGTGCCGATACATGCTGCAGCGACGGTTCATGCCAAATACCGTGCCCCATGGGTATAAATACCGGCACCGTAACAGATGCTGTGCGCACAGCCACCAGCCCGGCTTTGTTCGAGAAAGCCCTTACAGCATCGGCGCCTAATTACGGTACTGTGGAAACAGCCATACGCGGTATTCTGAAAACAGCCGTGGCAACACAAAAGGTAATATCGCCGTACCCCCTTATATGGGCTTCGGATTTAATGCATAAAATCTCCAACCAGGTACCACACTGGTCAAAGCATTTTCCCATGCCCGCAAAATTGCATTACCGCGAAACAGAAAATCCCGAATTCATATATTTCCCGGCTTGCGTCACGAGAATATTCGGAGGTTCATCGCTTGGAAAAGACGATTTGATAACCGTGGTGTTGAGAATCGCCGACAAAGCCGGCATCAAAATATCTGTTCCCCGCAGTGTGCACGGGCAGTGCTGCTCTCAGATATGGGAGCACAAAGGCGACCCGAAAGGGCAACAAATCACGGCTAATGCCACAGTAGAAGAGTTTTATAAGTTATCGCAAAACGGCAGGATACCGATTTTTTGCGACACCACCTCATGCACCCACACTCTGCTCACGCTTGCGCGTCACAAGAGATTGCTCACACCCGACAACCTCACGAAACTTAACTTGCTCAAAATCCTTGACATAACCCAATGGCTCCACGACCATGTGATGCCCAAAGTCACAGTAAAGCACAAGAAAAAGCATGTGCTTCTGCACCCTACTTGCGCGGCGCGACTCATGAACGTGGATACTGTCATGACCGAGATAGCACACATGTGTGCCGACAATGTCACCGTTCCGCCCGACAGCTATTGTTGCGGGGCTGCCGGCGACCGTGGATTCATGTTCCCGGAAGTGGCCCGGTCAGCCACTCGCGATGAAAGGGCCGACATCAAGGATAAAAAATTTGACGGGTGCTATTCGTTGGCTCGCACTTGCGAAATATCAATGATGGATTCTATCAAAATGCCATACGAATCAATAGTGTACCTCGTAGATGAAACTATTTGAGAAATAATGATTACTTTTGTGGGATAAAACAATTATCCCATGTTCAAAATAGTAAGCAAAGAGCATTTCTCTGAAAAAGTGGTAAAGCTTGTGGTGGAAGCGCCCATGATTGCCCATTCACGCCGTCCCGGTCACTTTGTGATTGTGAGGGCCTGTGAAGGCGGTGAGAGAATTCCGCTCACAATAGCCGATGCCGACACCAAGGCCGGAACCATAACTCTGGTGGTGCAGGAAGTGGGGGTATCGACTAAAAAAATCTGCGCTCTCAATCCCGGCGAAGAATTGACCGATGTTGTCGGCCCCCTCGGCCAAGCCACCCATATCAGCAATGTCGGCACTGTAGTGTGTTGTGGCGGCGGTGTGGGCGTAGCACCTCTTCTGCCCATAATCAAAGCCATGAAGCAAGCCGGCAACCGGGTGATTACCGTATTGGCCGCGCGTACTAAAGATCTCATAATACTTGAAGATCAGGTGCGCCCCTACAGCGATGAGGTCATAATCATGACTGATGACGGCTCCTATGGACAAAAAGGACTTGTTACAGAAGGTGTGGAACAAGTAATCAAGCGTGAACATGTTGACCAAGTCGTTACCATCGGCCCGGCAATAATGATGAAATTTGTGTCACTGCTTACAGCCAAGTATCAGGTACCCACCATGTGCTCGCTCAACACCATAATGGTGGACGGCACCGGAATGTGCGGAGCCTGCCGCGTAACTGTTGATGGCCGCACACGTTTTGTATGCATCGATGGTCCTGAATTTGATGCACACAAGGTGGATTTTGATGAAATGATGCTACGTCTCCGTTCTTACAATTGATTCCCCTATGATTACAAAAGAAGATATTATTGCGAGCCGTGACGACCAGTGGCGTCAGGAACTTCGCAACGGGCTGTCAGCCAAAGAACGCACAGCCATACCACGTGTGGAGATGCCTCATCTCAACCCCGAACAGCGTGTCACATGCTCTGAGGAAGTCAACTCCGGACTTAACGGCCAACAGGCGGTGACGGAAGCTACACGATGTATGGATTGCCCCGATCCGCAATGCATTACCGGATGTCCGGTATCAATCAACATTCCCGGATTTATCAAAAACATACAACGTGGCCGATTGGATATTGCCGCTGCCGTACTCCGTCACACCAGCTCACTTCCCGCCGTATGCGGCCGCGTATGCCCCCAAGAAAAGCAATGTGAAAGCCGCTGCATTTATCATAAGATGCACAAAAATCCTGTGGCAATAGGTTATCTGGAGCGATATGCAGCCGACAATGCACCGGAAAGCACTGCACACGCACCGGAATCCAACGGCATAAAAATAGCTGTAATAGGATCCGGTCCTGCGGGATTGTCTTTTGCCGGAGCGATGTCACAATATGGCTATGATATAACCGTGTATGAAGCCTTGCACGAAATAGGAGGCGTCCTCAAATACGGTATTCCCAAATTTCGCCTTCCCAACTCCGTAGTGGACAAGGAAATCCGTTCATTGGAGCAGATGGGAGTGAAGTTCATACGTGATTGCGTGGTAGGAAAAACACTCAGCTATGACGATCTGCATGACATGGGCTACAAAGGTATTTTTGTGGCTTCCGGTGCAGGATTGCCAAGATTCATGGGTATTCCCGGTGAAAACCTTGTCAATGTGATGTCAAGCAATGAGTACCTTACGCGAGTCAATCTTATGGGCGCAGGCCGACAGGCACATGACACACCTGTGGCACATGGCAAAGTTGCCGCCGTGATAGGTGGAGGCAACACTGCAATGGATTCCTGCCGTACCGCCCGCCGCATGGGTGCTGAAAAGGTTTACATAGTATATCGCCGCAGCGAGGCCGAAATGTCTGCACGTATTGAGGAAGTGGCTCATGCCAAAGAAGAAGGCGTGGAGTTTCTCACCCTGCATAATCCGATTGAATACATAGGCGATGAGCGGGGTCATGTCTGCGCCATGAAAGTGCAGCGAATGCAGCTTGGCGAACCTGATGAATCAGGCCGTCGCTCACCGATTCCGGTAGAGGGAGCCATTGAGACAATTCCTGTAGATATGGTCATAGTAAGTGTGGGAGTATCACCCAATCCCATAATCCCCTCCTCCATCAAGGGGCTGGAAATATCCCGTCGCGGCACTATTGTGGTAAACGACGACACCATGCAATCCTCGCTTGATGATCTGTATGCCGGAGGCGATATAGTGAGAGGCGGAGCCACTGTCATCCTTGCCATGGGTGACGGTCGTCGCGCCGCACGCTCAATGCATGAGACTCTCAGCAAATAAACCCATTTATTCTCTTCACAACACAGGGCTCAGGAGGCGCACCATCGACTCCAGAGCCTTTTGTGTATATGGACGACGACGCCATACCCCGGCAATCAAACGCGTACTCTTCGCCTCATCAGCAAGAAATTCAGTACGCAGTGTGTGGTTCAGTTCCTTGGAGTACATAAACATGGTGCCCTCAAAATTATGCTCGAAACTGCGGAAATCAATATTTGTGGAGCCTACTGCACTGAATTCATCATCTATTATCATACACTTGCTGTGCAGCATTCCGGCATCAAATAGATATATCTTTACACCCGCACGCAAACATTCCATCACATAACTGTAAGAAGCATACGTCAGTATCGTGGAATCACTGCGTCTGGGCATCATCACTCTCACATCCACCCTGGCTATTGCAGCGGCCTGAAGGGTGCGTAATATGCTTTCGGGAGGCAGGAAATACGGAGTTTGTATCCACACCCTTTTCTTTGCATTGCCTATAGCCTTGAGCATCACAAACGCCACATTGCTCCATTCGCTAGTGGGACCCGATGTTATAAACTGCATGCTCACGCCTTTATCCACAACTTGCGGGGCCGATTCCTCCACAACGAGCGGCTGCCCCATGAAACTCCAATCCACGGCAAACGAATAAAGCAATGCATCCACAGCCGGGCCTTCAATGCGCAAATGCACATCACGCCAACAGTCAAATTTTCCGCCGTCAATATACCTGTCGGCAATATTCATGCCGCCGACATAACCTACCTTACCGTCAATGACACACAGCTTGCGATGGTTGCGCCAGTTGATACGTGTGGCAAAAGGCGGACACGCTACCCTGAAGAACGGATGCACTTCCACCCCCGCCTCATTCATTGCGCGGAAGAATTTGCGTTTAACACCTATACACCCTATATCATCATATATCACACGCACTTTCACCCCCTCCCGGGCACGCTCTATGAGAGCTTGTGCCACAGTGTGGCCAATCGTGTCATCTTCAAATATATAGTATTGCATGTGGATATAATTCTTGGCCGAGCGTATATCCTCAAGCAGCGCGTCAAACTTCTCTTTTCCGTTGCAAAAAGGTACCACCGTATTACCGGTATGAAGCCGCGCACCCGTCAACGATCTGCACAACTCTACCTGCTGGCGTGCCTCGGGTGTAAATTCATTCAGATTCGGAGCTAAATTGCCGGGAGTATTTTCTTTGCTTGTGAGAATCTTGCGATTCCGTCTGGAAATCATGTGCTGATTCTTGATGCTCCTGCCGAAAAAGGCATACAATAATATGCCACCTACCGGCAATAACAAAAGCACTGTGACCCAAGCCAGTGATTTCACCGGGTTTCGGTTTTCCGACAGCACCACACCTACAATACTCACTATGGTCACAGCATAAGCTATGGCCAGCGACCAATAAAGCCAGTTGATGGTGATGAAGCATGTCATGACAACAAATTACGCACAATTCCGGCAAACGGCAAAAAAATTGCACATTTTTTCCGTTTGTTGTGTAAATTGTTACTATTTCGCCCCTTTTTACAATTATTATTCGTAATTTTGCAACTATAATCAATCATTTCACACTCATTTTTGCAATGAAACATTTCATAGCCGCCATAATGGCAATAGGATGTGTCGGAGCTTCATGGGCAGCAGCAGATGAAGCCAAACCCGACAGCACCGGATTTACCTTCACTGATGTAAAATTGGTAAAAACAACACCCGTCAAGGATCAGAACAAGTCAGGCACATGCTGGTGCTTCTCAGGACTATCATTTTTTGAGGATGAAATCCTTCGCAAAACCGGCAAAGAAGTTGACCTTTCGGAGATGTTTGTAGTGCGCCATTGCTATGATGACAAAGCCGACAAATATATCCGCACCAACGGCAAAGTCAACTTCTCTCAGGGCGGCAGTGTACTTGATCCGGCCTATGTTTGGGAATTCTACGGCATTGTGCCCGAAGAGGCCTACAAGGGCTTGAACTACGGCGAGGACAAACACTCCCATTATGAAATGGCCGATGTGCTCACTTCCTATGTCAACTCTGTCAGCCGCAACGCCAACAAACGCATCTCCACTGCTTGGCGCAAAGGATTCAACGGCGTGCTTGACGCATATTTGGGCGAATATCCCACCACTTTCACCTATGAAGGCAAGACCTATACCCCCCGCTCATTTGCTGAGTCGCTTCCCATTAATCTCAACGACTATATTGCCATAACATCATTCACACATCATCCCTACTACAAACCTTTTGCCCTTGAACTGGCTGACAACTGGCTGTGGGGACAGTATTACAATGTGCCGCTTGACGAAATGAAAGCCGTGGTGGACAACGCCATTGACAACGGATACTCCGTGGTGTGGGCTGCTGATGTAAGTGAGGGAGGTTTCAAATGGACCAAAGGATATGCCCTCATGCCCAAAGGCAAAACCGAAGCCGATATGGACAATACCGAATTGTCACGCTGGGTTAAACTTTCTGACAAAGAACGTGAGAAACAGAAATATGACATAAACGGCCCCGTTGAGGAAATCACAGTTACTCCCGAATCGCGTCAGGCTATGTTTGACCGTCAGGAAACCACCGACGACCACGGTATGGTTATCATTGGTAAGGCTGTTGACCAAAATGGCAACAAATACTACAAAGTCAAAAATTCTTGGGATACAAACCAGATTTACGATGGTTATTTCTATGTATCCGAGCCTTATTTCCTTGCAAAGACCATAGACATTTATGTCAACAAGGAGGCTGTGCCTCAGTCAATCAAAACCAAGCTCGGCGTACAATAATTGCGCCTGTTCTCATAAAGCAACCCTTGTTAAAGAATACACCCCAAAAGTTTTGAGTCAAAACTTTTGGGGTGCTTCTTTATATTATTGGATTGCGAATCATATCATATACCAAAACTTAATGTGGTGTAAAAGCGGGAAACTCCACCTGACACAACAGGCATGAAATTCAGCGTAATGAACTCGTTGTTTCCGCCAAACCATGTCACCTGGGCGCCATTAGTCACTACAGGTGCCCCATAAGCATTGTAGAGCGAACTATAAACGCCATTATAACGGGCCATGTCATAACCTGTGGAAGGATAAACAAATTGAGAACCGACCAATCCACCATTATTGTAATACATAGTTGCCGAGGGCCAGTAATACCCCTGCATAGGCACATTCGTCAGATACACTTCATTGCCGTTATAACCGTCCACTATATAATTTGACGCTTGGAGAGCCTGCAATGAAAGGCCGATAGACAAGCCAAAGTTTATTCCTAAAATGGACCTGAACGCAGGCACCCTTCTACCTCCCGGACGCCAACCACGGGGAGGAACCGGACGATGCCAGCTACCACCGGGACGAAAACCGACATGCATGGGAGGACGACCCATTCCCGGATGATGACCGGGTCTTACAGCGGGATGACTACCGTAACCGGGATAAGGTCTGTGACCGTTTCCCCAATTTCCACCGCCGGGACGACCGGGTCCATGACCGGGCCTATGAGAACCGTTATTGCCAATACCCGGACGAACCGCTCCGTTACCCGGTTTATGTGATCCATTGTTGCCGTTTCCCGGACGAACCGCTCCATTACCCGGTTTATGTGAACCATTGTTGCCGTTTCCCGGACGAACCGCTCCATTACCCGGTTTATGTGAACCATTGTTGCCGTTTCCCGGACGAACCGCTCCATTACCCGGTTTTGATCCATAACCGGGACGAGAATAACCTGAGCCTTGGTTACGATGGGTAGCAATCCGTTCTTTACGGTTGTCACTGCCGCCACCATTGTAACGGCGATTAGCCGCAACATCTGCACACATCGCCCATGTGAGGACGAATGTTAAAACCAAAGTAATAATCCTTTTCATGTCATTATCATTTACGGGTTATGATTCTAAGACTATTTCTATTACTAAAGGTTTAGATACAATTAGACAATATTTGTTAAACCGGCTTCCATATAACAAACCAATCAATTGCAA
>ENA-UAOM01000793-UAOM01000793.1-human-gut-metagenome-genome-assembly--contig:-NODE-793-length-11107-cov-8.415852_pt1 | contig 11107 bp, 13 predicted proteins | sample MGYA00243468_ERZ654555 | MGnify/ENA primary metagenome ERZ654555 (study PRJEB26926, sample SAMN06164434) | human gut metagenome | biome: ENVO:00009003; feature: ENVO:2100002; material: ENVO:00002003... | reverse complement strand
AGCGTCAGATGTGTATAAGAGACAGGTGCTGCGTGGCAGTCGATTACGGGTTTGGGGATAATAAAACCGGTGATAGTATGGAAAAAGAGGAACTGGAGAAATTATTCAGCATAACAAAGGAACAGCTGGCGGATAGGATAAGAGATTTAAGGCATGAAAACAATTATACGCAGGAGGATTTAGAGGATATTTCCGGAATCTCAAGAAGAGGAATCGGTTATATTGAGGGTGCCGAGGTGGATATTAAGCTGTCGACGCTTTTAAAGCTGTCCGAAAGTTTTCGGATTACGCTTGCGGAGTTATTGGATTTTTCTGATATGGAATCGTCAATAAAATAAAGGATAATAGGAAAATAAAGGTAATAAGCTAATTATTGCGGCAATGGCGTATGTCCCGAAGTGGGGTATACGCCTTTTTATTTTTTTCTTAGCTTCAGCAGGGTGGGAGCGGAAATATTTTTTAAAACATTCTGGTATCTGCGGTTAATGATTAGTTTTTCATTATTATCTAGGATAACCAGCCTGCGGCAGTCTGCCGTTATTTTATAGGATTGGATATGATGAATATTTAACAGCGTGGTTTTATTGATTTGATAAATGCCTAGGGCTTCATACTTTGTTTTTAAGTCGGAAAAGAGTTCATACAGTCTGTAAATCCCATTTTTGGTATAAGCATATACCTTTCTATCTATACATTCAAAATAATAAATCGTTATTATCGGGATAAGAAAGGCATTATGTTCGTCGTCGTATAGGGTAATGGCTTCCCTAGTCTTGGATAGGGCATTTAATATGATTTTAATTTGCTCCCGGTTTTTGGGGTGACCCTTAATGATAATCGTATCCTCCCGCATAGAGGTATCTTCCTTTAGAATATATTTAACGGTTATCAGCCCCTTTTCGTTCCTATTTTATGAGGAGAGTATAAAGGTTTTTTATCAAATTTTGACTAAAATAATCATAAAATACAAAAATATGGGTAAAAAATACAAATTCGGCAGGGGATTTCGCATAATTTGCATACATTTTGAATCATCTGACGACTTATAAGATTTCTTTGCCGAATTGTGTTAGGATTAAGGTACGAAAGAGGTGATTTCTATGGCTGCCGAGGAAAGCTTTGACGATTTAATCAATGCGATACAAAATGCTTTTATCAAGGTAAATCAAATGTCAGAAACACAGCATTTGGATATGCTGAAAAAATATTTTAACGAGGACAACAGTCCGATATGTATGGATTTCAATTATCCATATACGACGGCATTGGGAATAAAGGAAACCCGTCATATTTCTATTCCCAAGCTATGCTTAATTCCAATCAGTTCACTGAAACTCAATGAGGTAAGTGTGGATTTTAAGGTGAAAATCAGCGGCAAGGTCACGCTAAAGGAAAAGGAAGAAAATAAGCCTATGCTTTTAAAAAACAGCCGCAGCGTCAATCCTGAGAATAAAAGCTTTTTAGGCTATGTTCCGACAAACCGCAAAAGGTCGGAGGACAGCTATGCAAATATTACCTTAAAGTTTACCTCTGAGGACGCTCCGGAGGGCGTAATGCGGATTCAGGACGAGCTGATTAAAATATCAATTTAGGAAGGAGGTGAAACTATGGCAACAGAAATTCAAAACCAGTTTACGGGATTAGATATGGCTTCACTGATTGGCGGTCCGTTAAAGGCGGTATGCGACGCTCAGGCAATGCTGGCAGTGTCTACCGCTGACTTTATCACCGATGTCTGTATGATGAAGGATGAAAATGGGAATCCTACGACGCTTAGAACGGCGGCATTTACGTTTGAACGCTTGGCAACCTCAAAGGAAACCGGTGAAATAACCAAGGAACAGGTCAATATGAATGTTCCGATTTTATCCATTGTTAACGTACCGTCATTATGCATTGATGACGTAAAGGTTGTCTTTGATATGGAGGTCAAGGAAACAACCTCCAGCGAGGATAAAACGGATAAAGAGGGAAAACTGGATGCCGACGCTCACTTAAAAATTGGTCCGTTTAAGATGAATGTCAAAGTATCCGGGTCCATTGCCTGCCATCAAAGCAATACCCGGAGTACAGACAATTCCGCTAAATATCATGTTGAGGTTCATGCCGCAAATACGAGTATTCCGGAAGGCTTATCCAGAATGCTGGATATTTTGGCAAGCTCCATTGCCCCTGCGGCAGCGTAGTATGCAGAAATGAGGTGCTGATAATGAAAAAGATAGATTGTTATTCGCTGGCGGATATCGTGTACGTCCATCGGGTTGTCGTCGGTTGTAGTAATCCCCAGAATATGGCAGACGAGGGGATTATTCAAAGACAAATGGAGGAGGTAAACCGCTGTTTAACCCAGTATCCGAAGGGAAGAATCATCGGGATAGAAAAAAATGTTTACCTTCTCAATTTCGGAGAACATCAAAGCATTATTCAGTACCTCGTTTATCATATCGGCTTTGTCAGAAAGCCGGATAGTCTAAAATAAGAGGGAGGAACTTTATGTATATTGACGTATTTTTTAAAAGTGAAGCAACATGGAAAAAATTAAGGTATGATTATATCATTTTACCGGATAGCTGGAGAAATGAACCGTATGGTCCGTATTTAGAAATACTTAAAAACAATTTTGGCTCGTTCTGTTTTGATATAGCCGATGTGTTTGAGGAAAGCGTTAGCTCCGAACAACAGTCATATGAGCTTACAGAAGATGATTTTGGGGAAGTTGTATCTAAAATATTAAGTATACTGGTTAATCCTCAAACGGCAAATTTATTAACAACGACGCTAACCAATGAGAACTTGAATGAAATGACTCGAATATTCACGGAAGGAAAATATCAGACACTAAGTGAATATCAGACAGATAATCGTATTAATTATACCAGCAGTAAAGCCTATTTTATGGCGGAAATAGAGGAAACATGCGTTTATCGATTAAATCAGGAAAACCCTGAACAGGCAGTAGAAGAATTGAAGGAATTTATCCAAGAAAATGGGTTAAGCGAGAAAACGTTCATGGAGTTTGACGATTGGTTTAAACAAATTGAGTATTCTAAGTTTAGAGGTATCTGGTACAATCCCAAGTATAAGGATTGCTTAAAGCAGTTCCGCAGATTTCCCGGTGGATATCATGAGTGGATAATGGTAGCGGAAACTTTGCACGCCAAGGAACTGGGGGTACCCGGCTATTTGCTGAATGGACTGGTGACTCCAACCCACAACGTCTGTTTCAAGGGTGAAGGACGGCATGGCAGCAAGAATTCAACTAAATTTCATATTCAATTAAGAACGGTAATTCAAAACTCTGAAAATATAGAGGAATTGAAAGCGAATCTAAAAGACTTTATTGAGGCTTGGCTTCAGCCGGGACAGGACAAAGAATACTTAATCCAAGTTTTAAGTAATTAGTTTTAGAGCCTGACGGATATGTCAGGCTTTTTTACCGATTTTTGTATAGCTTATAAAATCAAAGAAATACTAAAAGTAAGGCTTAACCTTGCTTTTTAAATTAAATAAGCAATGCGTTGCGTGGCAACTGGCTACTTGTTTAGGGATAATAAAATCGGTGATACTATGGAAGATGAAAATTTTGCGGTGCTTTTGAATTTAACCAAGGAAAAACTTGCCGACCGCGTACGGGAATTACGGCTGCAAAAGCATTATACGCAGGAGGATTTAGAGGAAATTTCCGGGATTTCCCGAAGAGGAATCGGTTATATAGAAAATGCCGAGGTGGATATCAAGCTTTCTACTTTGCTTCGCTTGTCAGAAAGCTTTCAAATGACACTTGCAGAGCTTTTGGATTTTCCGGAGGAATCGGAATAAAAACAAAGAAATGAAAGCGTGGGTGAAAACACGTTTTTATTTTTTAGGAAAAATCTTAAAGTTTTCTTTCTTTTTTCTGGGAATTTGCTATAATCAGAGCATAATTTTAATTATATTTAAGGTTTTTCTTTTAAAATTATAGCTAAAGGGGCTGATACAGTGAAAATTCTTTTCGCAGAGGATGACAGGGATTTATCCAGTGTGATTGTGCGGGTACTTCAATACAATAAATTTGACGTTCAGCCCGCCTATGACGGAGCTGAGGCACTGGAGCTTTTGGAAAACGAAAAATTCGATGTTTTGGTTTTAGATATTATGATGCCTAAAATCGACGGCATTACGGTCGTAAAGAGGCTGAGAGAGCGGGGGAATCCTATTCCGATATTACTATTGACGGCTCTGGCGGAAACAGACGATAAGGTCAGCGGTCTTGACGCCGGTGCGGACGACTATCTGACAAAGCCGTTTGTCATCAAGGAGCTGCTTGCCAGAATCCGTGCCATAGCCCGCCGTAGTTCGGAGCTTCAGAATAGCTATTCTATCGGCAATCTTACCCTAAATCCGAATACCTTTGAGCTTCAGGCACAGGGACATATCCGTCTGACAAATAAGGAATACCGATTAATGGAACTATTGATACGAAATAAGAATATCCTGTTGTCGACAGAGCGGTTAATGGAAGAGGTCTGGGAGCTTGACAGTGAGGCGGAAATCAACACGGTCTGGGTCTTTATTTCCTCCCTTCGGAAAAAATTGACTCAGATTCAAGCAGATTATACGATTAAGGCAGTACGCGGCGTCGGCTATCGGCTGGAGAAGCTGTATGATTAAAAGGCTGAGAATCCGGTTTATCGGAATTACGATGATTTCGGTAATCGTTGTGTTAGGAATCATCATCGCCCTGATAAATTTTGTAAATTACCATAATGTCAGGGTATATGCCGATGATATATTAAATGTATTAAGCGATAACGATGGTCAGTTTCAGCCACAGGAGCCGAACAGGCAGCCTCCGCAGGGGCAAAAGCCGGAAAACGGCAATGCGGAAACGCCGTTTGAAACGAGGTATTTTACGGTCACGATATATTCCGGCGGAGATGCTGAGGCAAATACGGCTCAAATCGCGGCGGTTAACTCCGAACAGGCAATTCAGCTTGCGGAAAAGGTAATCGGTCATACCCGGGGGTATCAGGGAATTTATCGTTATAAGGTCACGCAGAAAGAGGATAAGACCCTAGTAATTTTTGTGGATTGTTCCAGACAGCTCAGTACCGCCGAGGGCTTTTTATGGTCGAGTATTATCATCTCCGCCAGTGGGGTGCTGGCAGTATTTCTACTCGTTGTTTTATTATCCAAAAGAGCAGTCCTTCCAATCGCCGAGAGCTATAAGCGGCAAAAGATATTTATTACGAATGCAGGGCATGAACTAAAGACGCCCTTGACGATAATTTCGGCAAATAATGAAATGCTGGAATTGGAATATGGAGAAAATGAATACACAGAGGCTATATCCAAACAGATTGGCAAAATGACGAATATGGTAAAAAAACTGGTTGTTCTTGCGAAGCTGGACGAAGAAACCGAGCTTAAAGAAAAGAAATCCTTTTCCCTGACCGACGCGTTATCCGATGTCATATTGATGTATGAACCATTGTTTGCCTCTAAAGGAAAACAGCTAAGCTCAAAGACCGTGGAAGGCATTACAATGAACGGCAATGAAGCACTGATTCGTCAACTTTTCCAAATTATTTTGGATAATTCCTTAAAATATACTTTAAGCCATGCGATAATCCAATTAAAAAAGGAATCCGGAAAAATTATCATTCAATTAGAGAATGATGCCGAGGGCATATCAACCGGTGATTTAAGCCGGTGCTTTGACCGGTTTTACCGAACGGACGAGTCAAGAGCTTCCGATATCGAGGGAAGCGGTATCGGCTTATCGGTGGCAAAGGAGATTGTAAAGCTTCATCAGGGAGAAATCACGGCATCAGGCTTAGACAACCACATTTTTTCTATCTATATTGCCTTTAAAGCATAGGGTCACGGACCTTATGCTTTTTTTAATTAAATTTTAAGTATAGCTTTAAGTAGATTTAAGGATATTGCCGTATGATACTAGAAAAGGAGGAAGTCAAGAATGCAGACTGTATTTAAACGTTATGAGCTGAAATATCTATTAAATTTACAGCAATACCATTTTCTTATAGAACTTATCTCCCGTCAGCTTCATAAAGATGCTTACGGGGAATATACGGTACAAAGCCTTTATTATGATACTGAAAATCAACTGCTGACCCGTCGGTCCATAGAAAAACCGGAGTATAAGGAAAAACTTCGGCTGAGAAGCTATGGGCTTGCGGATAAGCATCAAGACGTTTTCTTGGAAATAAAAAAGAAGGTTCAGGGAGTTGTCTACAAGAGGCGAATTGCTTTACCGGAGGAAAAAGCTCAGAGCTTTATTTATGGCGTAAATTTGCAGGCGTCCGGACAAATCGAAAAAGAAATCGCTTATTTCAAAAGAATGTATCCCTCCTTGCGTCCGTATATTTTGATTTTATATGACCGCACAGCCTTCAGCGGTAAGGATTTAAGAATAACCTTTGATAAAAATATTCGGTACCGGCAGGACGGGTTAAGATTAGATAAGGATTTGAGCGGAATCCCCATGCTGGAGGATAATCAAGTATTAATGGAGATTAAAACCGGCTATGCCTTGCCGCTTTGGCTGGTTAAATCCTTCAGCGAATATCAGATATATAAAACGAATTTTTCTAAAATAGGTCAGGCTTATAAGCTAATTTACACAAAGGAGGAAACCCAATGGAATATATATTTGAATCCATCTTTACAAATTCAGAATTAAGCTACGGCGGCTTTTTCCTATCCTTAGGGGTAGCCCTGATTACCGGAGTAATCTTTTCATGGATGTGTTTCTTTAAATCCTCGTCCTCAAAGAGCTTTTTTATCTCCGCCGCCCTCCTGCCGGCAAGTGTAGCGATGGTTATTATGCTGGTAAATGGAAATATCGGTACCGGAGTAGCGGTTGCGGGAGCGTTTGGGCTGGTGCGGTTCCGCTCAGCACAGGGAAATGCCAAGGAAATAAGTATCATTTTTATTACTATGGCGTCCGGGCTTGCCTTCGGAATGGGGTATTTGACCTACGGCGTTATATTTACGCTTCTTGCCGGCGGAATTTTAATTCTGTTTTCAACGAAGTTGTTTTGGAACAGAAGAGTTAATATTGCGGAAAAGGTAATGAAAATTACGATTCCCGAAGGCTTGGATTATTATCGGGTATTTGATGATTTACTGGTAAAGTTTACGAAAAAGGCAGAATTAATTAAAGTGAAGTCAACGAATATGGGAAGTATGTTTCAGCTGACCTATCAAATTACTTTAAAGGATACCAACCGGGAAAAGGAATTTATAGATGAGCTGAGATGTCGCAACGGAAATCTTGAAATTATGATGGAAAGGGTAAATTATGAGAAGCAGGATTTGTAAATTCGGGCTAGTAAGCCTTGTATTGATTCTGGGTATATTCTGCAGCTGTACGGATTCGCAAAATAATCCGTCTGAGAATAGCGATGCGGAGGAAGTTAAATCCTTGGAAGCTGAGGAGATGTTTTCCGAAAAGGATTTGAATGCCGAATATGACGAAGAAGAATATGATGCGGTTGAACTGTGCGGAACATCGGCTATAACAAAATCCGCCGGAGTGGAGGTCAGCGGCAGTGTAGTGACAGTCACCAGTCCCGGAAAGTATATCTTTACCGGCAGCTTAGAGGACGGATATATTGTCGTTGCGGCGGAAAAAACAGAGAATGTATATCTGGTATTTCAAGACGTAAGTATAGTTTCATCGGATTATGCCTGTCTTTATATTTCGCAGGCGAAAAAGGTTTTCTTAAATTTGGAGGGAGAAAACAAGCTAACAACCTCAGAAGCGTTTGTGCAAAGAGATGACAATACCGTTGACGGAACTATTTTTGCCAAGGACAATATAACGATATACGGTACAGGGAGCCTTATTCTAAATTCCTCCAAGCATGGCATAGCAGGAAAAGACGACGTCAAAATTACTGGCGGAACAATCCGTATTACCGCCGCCGGGCATGGAATTGAGGCAAAGGATAGTCTGCGGATAACAAGTACACTGCTTAGTATTGTTTCTCAAGGTGATGGATTACACTGCGAAAATGATGAGGATTCGTCCTTAGGATATATTTATATTCAGAACGGGACGCTAAATATAGAAACGGTACAGGACGGAATATCCTGCGGCAGTATTTTGCAGATGGAGGACGGCGAGCTGACGATAAAAACAGAAGAAACATCAGCTTTGACCTCGGCAGCTTCGGTAAAAGGAATGAAGGCACAAACCAGTATCATCATTCAGGGCGGCAGCTTAGAGATTTCCTCGGCAGATGATTGTATCCATTCTAACGGCAATATTGAAATTGCGGGCGGAGGGCTTTGTCTGAGAAGCAAGAATGACGGAATCCATGCCGATGATACTTTGCGGATTACTTCGGGAGAAATAGAAATAACGGAAAGCTATGAAGGCTTAGAAGCGGAAAAAATTGAGATATCGGGCGGCGATATTTCGGTTATTGCCAGTGATGACGGGATAAATGCTGCGGGCGGGAATGACCTTTCCAGCGTAAGCGGTCGTCCGGGACAGAACAGCTTTGCCGCAAGCGGCAGCAGCTATATCCATATTTCGGGCGGCAGTATGTATATCAATGCTTCCGGGGACGGGATAGATTCTAACGGCAGCTTGGAGATAAGCGGTGGCTATATTGTGATTGAAGGTCCCACAGATAATGGGAACGGTGCCTTGGATTATGACGGTACGGGAACAATTACCGGAGGAACTATAATTGCGATTGGGTATTCCGGTATGGCAATGAATTTCTCTGAGGCTACGCAGGGCAGTATTTTATTGACTCTTTCCTCTATTCAAAAGCCGCAAACAAAAATCGTATTATGCGACAGCGGCAATCAGGAGCTGGTAAGCTTTACTGCATCTAAAGCATATAATTCTGTTCTGATATCCTGTGCGGGCTTAACGAAGGGTTCAGCCTATACGATAACTGCCGGTACGGAAACCAAAAGCATAACGCTTTCCACTTTAATCTATGGAAGCACCCAAACATCAGGTATGGCTCCGGGAGGCTCTGTCCTTCCGGGCGGCAGAAGATAAGATACAACCAAAATAAAAAGGGATTGTGAAATCCCTTAATTTTTTTTCATAGAAAACAATTCATTAAAGAATTGCTTGAAGCACGTTGAAACGCCGACCTTTTCCATCAGCTCGGAGGCTGTGTATGCCGGATAATCCAAAGTATTTCTTACCAAAATCCGATAGCCTCTCATATACCAGATTTGATGCGTGAAAACATGACTTTTATCCTCCAGCCTGATTTCGTTAACCGGCTCAAGCCCTAGGTCGGCGACATAGCTTAGAGCTTCGTCATTGGTTAGAAAGCGGTCAATCAGGAACGGGGCAGGCATTTGCTTGAGTACACCTTGTTTTTTGGGAACTAAAACAATTTTATCGCCGTCTGTCACGAAAAGACAGGTATATTCCAGTACCCTTTTCTCTTTCTTTGGGGCTTTTTTAGGATATGAAAGCTGGCAGTTCCTCTGATAAGCCCGGCAGCCTCCCTGTATCGGGCATACCTCGCATTTAGCTGTCTTTGGCATACATACGGTCGCTCCCAACTCCATAAGGCTTTCATTAAACTCTCCGCATTCCTCTGGCATTATTTCCTCGATTTTAACTTTAAAATAACCTTTGGTCTTATCGGATAAAATATCCCCGTCAAAGCATAAGTATCGCGATAAAACGCGTAATACATTTCCGTCTACGGCTGCGTATTTTAGGTTGTAGGTACGGGATAAAACAGCTCCGCAGGTATACATTCCAATTCCCGGAAGCCGGATTGCTTCATCGTAGCTGTCGGGGAAAATCCCCTGATATTTTTCTACAATCTGAACCGCACATTTTTGAAGATTCCTTACACGGGAATAATACCCTAAGCCCTCCCACAGCTTTAAAAGCTTTTCCGGCGGACATTCCGCCAAGGCATAAAAGGTGGGAAGTTCTTGCATAAACCGGACATAATAGGGCCGCACAGCTTGGGCTCTTGTCTGTTGAAGCATAACCTCACTGATTAAGACGGAGTAGGCAGAATTATCCCTCCGCCATTCTAAATCTCTTTTGTTTTCTCTAAACCAACGCAATAAAGGCTGAACGATTTCCTGCATATTCTCTCCTATTCTAAATCTATAATGTCTTTGTTGTTAACTTCGGGGTAATCCTGAATTAGATATGCCGTATAGCTTTTTATCATTCTTTGCGGACGATAGCTTAGCTTCGCTTTTCTCAGTCCGGCAATCCCCAAATCCTCTTCCCGGTTAATCCAGTCTGCCTTATCTTTTACATAATTTGCCATAAGATAGTTTATCATTTGTGAGGCTCCCCGATAGGTGTAATCCACCTTTTCAAAATGAGTGATAAAGGTATTTCCCGAATAGGTTCCCAGCGTAAGACCAACGACAGCGTTCCCGGATTTTAGAATCAAGCCGTCTAGGCCTAGCTCCGTTAAATTTTTTAAAGCCTGATATATAGCCTCTCTTTCCCCTAAAAAGGAATGCCGGTCTTCCTCTGGATTTTCCTTTCCCCATAAATCCAGAAAGCTCATATCTTCCTGCAAATTAAATTCTTGAATCGGCTTTACGGTATAGTCATAGCTTGTCTTGAAGGAATTAACAAAATTTCTTTTCGCCTTGTAATCCTTGCCCTGTAAGGTGCTTAAGGCAGAAGCAGAATAAATATAATCGTCATTGCTGCGAATATGGATTATACTAAACCGGCTGTCTATATCCTTTAAATCTTGCTCCTCAATGCTGATGATTCTCAGCCGCTGGTGTTTTTTTCTTGTATATTCAATCAAGTGGTCTATTCCTTTCGCGGTATTTCCCAAGGGAATAAAGTAAAGGTATTCGTTGTCAAGAATAAGCCTTAAAAAAAGGATGTCCTCTTTTAAGGCTATCTCTGTCTGGTAGTAATTTCTCCATAGATATAAGTCGGAAAAGCAAAAATCGCAATTATATTTAGGAGATAGCTGCTTAAATCTTTCCAGCAGCTCTTTATCTGCCAGATGAAGTTTTCTAAAATTCATAATATCATCTCACGCAATATTATACACTTTTTTTACAAAATGTAAAATCTGTCTCTTATACACATCTCCGAGCCCACGAGACCCTAAGACATCTC
>ENA-UAOM01000783-UAOM01000783.1-human-gut-metagenome-genome-assembly--contig:-NODE-783-length-11155-cov-6.294324_pt1 | contig 11155 bp, 6 predicted proteins | sample MGYA00243468_ERZ654555 | MGnify/ENA primary metagenome ERZ654555 (study PRJEB26926, sample SAMN06164434) | human gut metagenome | biome: ENVO:00009003; feature: ENVO:2100002; material: ENVO:00002003... | reverse complement strand
ACTTTCATTTACAAACCGGGAATCTCGGTTACAAAACAGGACTTTCATTTACAAACGGGGATTCTTGGGTTACAAATGGGATTCTCGGGTTACTATTTACCCCTTAATTGTAGCAATTAAAAGCGATTTATCGCAACACGATAAAAAAATATTGCAAAACTAAAAACTGTGTAGTACAATTAGCTTGCCGGTAAGTAAAAAATATGAGAAAATAACTACATAGATAGTAAGGAGGTAGCTATGGACAATAATAATATCGGGGGCATGAATCCCCAACAGTTTTCACAGAACACGCCACAGACTTCACAGCCACATATGGGGGTGTCGGGTATTGAACTGCAGAAGATGCAGCAGGAGGCGGAGCAAAGACGGCGTGAACAAAGCAGGAGAAACGCGGATTTTTTTGGCAGGCTATGTATACCTACGATAATATATGCGCTGCTGTACACCATTTTCCTGTATGAGAATACAGGTGGAATACTTGTTACGTTGTTTGCAATCGTCACAGGAGTATACAGCCTGTATTGTATGAAGATACTTCATATAGAGGCAAAGCCGCTCACTGTATGGTACAGTGTGATGATGATACTCACAGGCCTTTCGTCAGGCTTGACCGGTAATAAAATTATACAAGGATTTAATTTTTGCTGGATACTTGTGTTTCTTGTTTTTATGCTGCTTCACAATTTCTGCAATGACAGACAATGGGGGCTCATAAAGTATATCACTGCGGCATTTCAGGCGGTGTTTGGAGCGATTGGGTGTATAGCTGAGCCGTTTATGGATATTGCCGACTATATGAGAAATGAGCGCATGGATAGTGACAATATGGGCAGTGACAGTATGGTCGGTGACAGTGCAAATGCAACTGCCGGAGAGCGGCATGTGAAAAAACACAGAATGCTTTATGTGTTTATCGGAATAGCAATTGCCTTTCCTCTGGTTGTGCTGATAGTGGTGTTGCTGTGCTCTGCGGATGCGGTTTTTGCCTCAGTAATAAAGAAAATATTTGCTGATATCAATTTCTTTACAGTGAGCAAGGTTGTATTTCTTTTTGTATTTGCGCTTTTCTCATCGTACTGTGGTATAAAGTATCTGAGCAAGAAACGTATATCGGATGCACCGGTTGAGACTCCGGCATTTCCGGCTGCAATCGGTATCACTGTAGCTGCAACTATATCAGTGGTATATGTATTTTTTTGTTTTATACAGATTGTGTATCTGTTCGGGGGACTTATGCAGCTTCCAAGCGGCTATACCTATGCCAGGTACGCGAGAGAAGGCTTTTTCCAGCTGCTTTTCGTGTGTATACTTAATGTGATTATCGTATTGCTCGGAAGTGGATTGTTCAGAAGGAATAAAGTATTAAATGCATTTTTAATTTTAATAACACTGTGTACATATATCATGATTGCATCAAGCGCATACCGTATGGGACTGTATGTGTCAGAGTACGGGCTGACAGCCACCAGGCTTTGTGTGTTCTGGGCACTTGGAGTGATAGTGCTGTTTATGCTCGGAGTGATTTTATCTATATGTAAGCCTGCTTTTTCGCTATTTCGGTACGGAATAATAGTAATCGGGGTATGTTATCTTGTGCTTGCATTTGCAAGGCCTGATTATCTGGTTGCAAGGTACAATACAGTATGTATGGAGGATACAGACTACAAATATCTGATGTCACTTTCCACGGATGCATCTCCGGCGCTTGCAGCAGATGCGGACTTTATGGAAAATAAGGGTATGGTCACCATGTATGCAAGACAGCTGGCAGGTGAGACAAATGACAGCTTAAGACAGCTCAATATATCTCATATAAAGGCTGCACATTTATTCAGGGATAGCATAGATGAGGTAAAGAGCTCACAGCTTATCCTTTTATATGTATATTCGCCTTACGATTCGGGTAGCTATAACAACAATGATACCGGTCTTGATGGCGTGGACAGCATACAGATGGGCTATCATGTGTTAAAGGATACAGAAGATGATGACACAGCCAACTATGATTACGACAGTTATAGCATGGATGATACAAGAGTGGCTGCACCGGTATTTTTCAAATGGGTGGATGCAGTCGAGGTGAAGAAGATTTCCGACAGTGAGCGTATCTTCCTTGCAAAGATTCCGAGAAAGGCATTAAAAGGCAAAGATGGAGTGAATATTGAATACAGATTTAATAAAAATGGAGATGTTATATATTCATCCCAGTACAATGTGATTCTTGACAAGAAAAAAGGACTCAACGAGGTGGAGATGTCATACTATGCCGGAACAGATGGCGTGGATGTGCCTGAGTACAATATTTATGGAAAGTAATAGTTTAAATTGTATATAATTCAAAGTTGATATGGTGAAGTTGATTAAAAACTGCTATACTTAACATGTAGTATAGGTTGTTAAATTATTTCATTAAGGTAGGAAAATTCATGGGAAGATTTTTAAATCCGGGAAATAAAGCTTTTCAAAAGACATTGAAATCGGAAATATATGTGGATAAAACTATGCTTTTGGCATACACCAATAAGGTTATAGGTTCTGATATGGCATGCATATGCAATAGCAGACCGAGGCGCTTTGGAAAGTCCATCACGGCGAATATGCTTGCTGCTTATTATAGCAGAGGATGTGATTCCTTTGACATGTTTTCCACTCTAAAGGTAGGCAGGCTTGATTCCTTTGAGACAAACCTTAATAAATATGATGTTATTCATATTGATGTCCAGTGGTGCATGATGGATGCGGGCGAAGTGCAAAACACCGTGAAATACATCAATAACGGTATTCTTGATGAGCTTATAATAGCATATGGTGATGTGATACCGGACACTGTTAAAACAGCCTATGGAGCCATGTCTTATATAAACGCAGCCACAGGAAATACCTTTGTTATCATAATAGATGAGTGGGATGTGTTGATAAGAGATGAGGCTAATAATAAGGAACTGCAGGAGGAATATATTAATTTCCTTAGGGGAATGTTTAAAGGGACAGAGCCGACAAAGTATATTGCGTTAGCTTATCTTACCGGCATACTTCCAATTAAAAAGCTAAAAACTCAGTCAGCACTTAACAATTTTGAAGAGTTCACAATGCTTGATGCAGGAGCGCTTGCATCATATATTGGCTTTACAGATGATGAGGTTAAGCAGTTATGCAAAAAGTATGACAGGGATTATGAAGCAGTAAAAAACTGGTATGATGGCTATATGCTTTCGGGTAAACATGTGTATAATCCAAAAGCGGTAGTGAGCGTGATGATGAGAGGCAGCTTCCAAAGCTATTGGTCACAGACTGGCACATATGAATCTCTGATTCCGCTTATTGACATGGATTTTGATGGATTAAGAGCCGCTATTATTTCAATGATTTCAGGAAATGAGATAAAAGTTAGAACAACCACGTTTCAGAATGATATGGTATCATTTAAAAACAAAGATGATGTGCTGACATTGCTTATACATCTTGGATATCTGGCTTTTAATCAGAAAAATCAGATGGCATATATTCCGAATGAAGAACTTCGCAATGAGCTTATGGATGCGGTTGAGGAAAACAAATGGGATGAAATCATGCAGTTTGAGAGACAGTCAATAGATTTGTTTAATGCAACAATAAACAAAGATGTAAATACTGTGGCAGCAAAAATTGAGCAGATTCATATGGAGTATACCTCGGTGATTCAATATAATGACGAGAATTCCCTTAGCAGTGTGTTGGCCATTGCTTATCTTGGAACAATGAACTATTATTTTAAGCCGGTCAGGGAATTACCGACAGGGCGTGGCTTTGCTGATTTTGTTTATATTCCGAAGCCTGAGTATATAAATGATTATCCGGCGCTTGTTGTGGAGCTGAAATGGAATAAGAATGCGGATACAGCCATGCAGCAGATTCGTGAGAGACAGTATCCGAATTCATTATTGCAATATACGGGAAACGTCCTGCTTGTGGCAATTAACTATGATGAAAAAACAAAAGAGCATGTATGCAAAATTGAGGAATATGCTAAAATACAGAATTAATGATTGAAGATATACAAATACAAATACAAAAACGGACATGGCAGTTTTGCATGTCCGTTTTTGTTTTTGTATAATAAGTATCGGGTATTATGAACCGGGTAGGTTTACAAAAAGCAGAGTAAAATTTAATCAAGCTTTAATATTAATCCTAATATACGCTTTACAGAGGTCTCCATCTTACTACGAGAGATGGCACCCTTATCATAAGCCTTCTTCACACGATCAGGATATCCATTTCCCATCTTAAGATCATTTCCGGCTTTTGTCTCTTTGTAATGCTCGCCACAGGTCCACCAGTCGGTTGTGACCATTCCTTCATAGCCCCATTCATCACGCAGTATTCCTGTTAAAAGATCCTCGCTTTCAGAGGCTCTGTAGCCGTTTATCATATTGTAAGAGGACATAATAGCCCATGGATTTTCATCCTTTACAATCATCTCAAATGCCTTCAGATAGATTTCTCTGGCAGCTCTTTCTGAAACGCGTGAATCGCTGTTTTTGCGGTTGGTTTCCTTGTTGTTCAAGGCAAAGTGCTTGACTGTGGCACCGACATTGTTTGACTGGATTCCGCGTACCATGGCACCTGCGAGCTTTCCTGTGACGAATGGATCCTCTGAGTAGTACTCGAAGTTACGTCCGCAGAGAGGACTTCTGTGAATACAGATGGCAGGGGTGAGCCACAGTGCAAGGTTGTTTTCCTTTAATTCTTCACTGCCGGCGCGTCCTACAGCCTCTAAAACATCCGGGTTCCATGTGCATGCGAGCAGTGTGGAGCATGGAAACGCAGTGGTGCATATACCGACCTCAGGTGCTATGCGCACTCCGGCAGGACCATCTGCTGTCATGACAGAAGGAATACCGTATTCAGGCATATTTCCGATACCGAAGGTATTTGCAACACCGGTATTTGGCTGTCCGCCGAGCAGATGAATGAGATCATCGATGGAAAGCTCTGATACAAATTCATCAAGCGTGATACGTCCTTCCACAACATCCATGATGTCGTGACTGCCGTTTTTAGCCATGCCATCGGCAAAGCGGAAGTATGGGAGGGCTCTCTGACAGGGAGCAACACCCTCTGTCATGGAAGGGTCAATGTTGCCAATAGCTGAGTAGTCGGTGTCAACAGGCTCACTTTGAGGCAGAGCTTCATAGCTTCCGTCAGCGAGCATTCTCTTTGGCAGACTTGTAGGAACCAGCTTTGCTGAAAGCTGTTCGGTAATTACATCATGATTTAATATATATGAGTAATCAGCTTTTGTCACGTCACGGACGCTCGTTCCAACGTATATATCATATGAACCGGCTTCAAGTACATATGCAGATTTTTTAACCTTTCCAAGGTCATCATATGATGTCATATCGTTTATTTCCCATGTGAGGATCATAAGCTGTGATTCACCCGGCTGCAGTTCTCTTGTCTTTTCAAAGGCTGCGAGCTCCTTTGCAGGCTTGCCAAGCTTTCCTTGTGGTTTAGCAATGTATACCTGAACAACCTCTTTTCCGGAGAATTTACCTGTATTTGTCACACGGACTTTTGCATAAAGCTTATTGGCCTCAGACGTACAGTTGGAATTCACAACGCCGGCAGAAACAGTCTCCACATCAAATGTGGTGTATGAGAGTCCATAGCCAAATGGGTATACAACCTTCTCGGCAGCTCCCGGAATTGTCTCGAAATAGCGGTATCCGACATATATATCATCGGTATAGTCCACATAGTCTCTTGACTCGTGGAAATTGTAAGTAGACGGATAGTCGTCGAGTGATTTGGCAAATGTATCGACAGTTTTTCCGGAAGGATTGCCATCTCCTACGAGAAGCTCAGCGGCAGCGAGCCCGCCTTCCATACCACCCTGTAAGGCAAGTAGTGCTGATTGAATCTGATTATCATAAGCAAACCAAGATGTATCAACCATTCCACCGACATTTAAAATCACGATTACATTTTTGAAACTGGCTTTTACAGTGTCAATCATCTCCTTTTCTTTTACGGAGAGACAGAAATCACCATCCTTAAAAAGCTCTGCCGACTTCTCGGTCATCTCGCGTTCGTAGTCCCAGAGAGCCTTGTTGTTTGGGTCAATAACACTCTTTCTGTCCCAGCCTTCTCCGGAGTAGCGACAGATTGAGATGATAGCAGTGTCGGTATATGCCTGTGCTTTGCTTAAAAGCCCAGCCGGTACATCCGGCTCTATAGTCATGCCGGGTACAGCACCGGCTGCATACTGCTTTTTAATGTCGTTGCGGTAGTAATCGCACAGCTCCTCAAATATGCTTATTTTCTCTTTTTGAAGCTTAAGTCCTTCGTAGAGATTGCGGATATATGCAACGGTTACATCACCGCTTCCGCCACCGCCCTTTACATAGTCGAAAGTACCCTTTCCAAACAGGGCTACCTTAGAACCCGCTGCAAGAGGGAGTACGTTGTTTTCGTTTTTGAGAAGTACCATGCCTTCCTTGGCAGCTTCCTTTGAAAGCTTTATGTGAGCCTTGCTTCCTGTAACTCTTTCACCATTTGCCCCAAGTGGAAGATTAGGAGTGAATTTGAATCGTGACCATTTGTTCATAGCAGATTACCTTTCTTATATTTTTATTATTTAAAGAGCTTCCCATACATTAATATGTCGGGAGCTTGTTCTTTTCGTATAAGATGATTGTAAATTATAAAAGCGATATATACAATTGTGATACTGACATTATTTTAGGTCGATATTGACTTTTGGTGTGAGAGGAGTATATTTTGAAGGTAGAATTTCAAACTATGAATATTGTTTTTTTCGGAACAATTGGATATGCTCAGGCTAATATAGCATGATTAAAGGGTCAAAAGGTATCATAGCATTAAATACGAAGTTTGATTTAGTAAGTCAGGGAGAAAATTATGCAGCAATACACACACGAAAACGTCAGATCAATACCACATCTTCCGATCTACTGCGACAGATATGAGGATTACAGGCAGTTTTCACCGAGGCACTGGCATGACCATATAGAGATAATCTATGTAGTTTCCGGCTCACTGCAGGTTGTCTGCGGTGAAAATGAATATACATTGCAAGAAAATGAATTTTTTGTCATAAATTCAAATAAGATACATGGCACGCAAAGCTATGAAAGAGTCAGGGTGCTTCTGGTGCAGATACCGTATGCATATCTGGACAGCTACATAGACGATTACGGACATATAAGGTTTAGAGAGTGCTATGAGACCGAGCATGGCAGCAGAAAATATGAGCAGATGAAGTCTCTTCTTAAGTCGATAGCGCATATATACCGAAAAAAGGGCAAGGGCTATGAGCTTCGGCTTATGGCAAAAGTGAACGAATTCCTATATATTTTGTTTACAAATTATTCGTACAAAGAGATGAATGCGGGAAAAGAATCCAGACAGATAGCGCGCCTTAAGGATGTCCTTAGATATGTGGCGAAAAACTATCAGGAGCCAATAGCATTAAAGGAGGCGGCAGACATAGCCTCACTCAATCAGGATTATTTCTGCCGTATGTTCAAAAAATGCATGGGAGTTACATTTCTCGAGTATGTCAATCAGGTAAGAATCAATCACATACATGAGGAGCTTCTGGCAACTGAGGATTCCATCACGGACATACTGGAGCACAATGGATTTACGAATTATAAGGTGTTCAGCCGGATGTTTAAGGCGCAGTTTGGCATGACACCGAGGGAATTGCGGAAATTACAGGAAAATTAAAATGTCATGAATTTGATGGTTTTGTGCTTTTTTTTGTATACTTTAAGGATACTTAATCGTTATAGTAATGCTGTGGTTACGGGTTACACTGAAAGGTGTGGACAGTAACATGATACGAGATAGCAAATAACTATAAATGAAAGGGATACTTTATGAAAAAAAGAGTATTATCAGCCATGCCGTCACAGACGTTTGCAGAGGGAGCGTTGGATGCGGCGCAGCAGACAGGCAAACTAAGCTATGATGGCTACAAAAAAGTGTGGAGCGATGAGTTTAATGGTGATTCATTAAACCGTGCTGACTGGAATGTGGAGACACATGAAAAAGGATGGGTAAATAATGAGCTGCAGGAGTATGTAGACTCGGCTGAAAACATTCAGGTAAAAGATGGAAAATTAATAATAAATCCGGTCAAAAAAGTTACTGATGGTGATACCGGCTCAACAAAAGAAGCAGCTTCCTATACATCAGGAAGAGTTTCAACACAGAATAAGCAGACCTTCATATATGGACGATTTGAATGCCGTGCAAAGGTTCCAAAGGGAAAGGGAACACTTGCATATCCGGCACCATTTGACCAGCCATTTTACATTATCTTAAATCTTGCTGTTGGTGGAAGCTGGGTTGGAAATCCAAACGATGAGACAGGCTTTGAGAATAATCCATATGTGATCGATTATGTCCGTGTATACCGGAAGGATAGCTACGATGAAGATGTTAAACGCCCCGGTAAAATAAGTTTAGTTATGTCATGAATCTGACATTTTAAGAAATAATTTTGTATAATACACTGCTACAAAAATGTATATTATATTACGAAAATGGATCACTGCTGAATATACGTTGGAGGCAGTTGTAACCGTAGATCACATAATTAAGTAGAGAATGGAGTAAGTAATATGAAATACGGATATTTTGATGAATCAAAAAAAGAATATGTTATTACAAGACCTGACACACCGGCACCATGGGTAAACTATCTTGGATCGCCGGAGTATGGAGCAATTGTTTCCAATAATGCAGGTGGATACAGCTTTGCAAAGTCAGGTGCAAACGGAAGGCTTTTGAGATATGTGTTTAATCAGTTCGATGAGCCTGGCAGATATATTTATATCAGAGACAACGGCAGCAAGGATTACTGGTCAGCTTCGTGGCAGCCTGTAGGAAAGGATTTGAATGAATACAAGAGTGAGTGTCATCATGGAACAGCATACACAAAGATGAAGGCTGATTACAGCGGTATTCATTCAGAAGTAAGATACTATGTTCCGCTGAACAAGACATACGAAGTGTGGAATTTGAGCGTGACGAATAATTCTGATAAGGCAAGAAGCCTTAATATTACAGGCTACGCTGAGTTTACAAACAACAGCAACTATGAGCAGGATCAGGTGAATCTGCAGTATTCACAGTATATTACAAAGACAGTATTTGTGGAGAACAGAGTGCGTCAGATGATCCATGCCAATCTTGACCGCATCGAGGATGGCAAGGAAATTGACAACAAGGATGTGGTAAACAGATTTATCGGACTAGCAGGAGCACCTGTTGACAGCTGGTGCGGTGACAGGGGAGAATTTCTCGGAGAATATCACAGATATGGCAATCCTGTCGGAGTAGAGAGCGGAAAGCTTAACAACCACGGCAACTACAACGAGAATAGCTGTGGAGCAATCACAACAGTATTGGAGCTGGCACCGGGCGAGACAAAGACAATAGCATTCTTAGTTGGAATGATAGATAATGAGACAGCAGGAAAGATTGTTGCTTCTTACACGGATACAAAAGCTGTCTGCGACAAAGAACTTGAGGAGCTTATCGCATACTGGCATGGACAGTTATCACATTTCCAGATTAATACACCAAGTGATGAGTTCAACACAATGATCAATACATGGAACGCATATAACTGTTTCATGACATTTATCTGGTCAAGGGCTGCATCATTTACATACTGTGGACTCAGAAACGGATACGGATACCGTGATACGGTCCAGGATATTCAGGGTGTTATACACCTTGCACCAGAGATGGCTGTTGAAAAGATCAGATTCATGCTCTCAGCACAGGTTGATAACGGTGGAGGACTTCCGCTTGTCAAGTTTACACACAATCCGGGACATGAGGATACTCCTGACGACGCTTCCTATGTACAGGAGACAGGACATCCGGCTTACAGAGCTGATGATGCATTATGGCTTTTCCCAACTGTATACAAATATGTATCAGAGACAGGAAATGTAGCATTTATAGATGAGGTCATTCCATTCGCCAACAAGGATGAGGGAACGGTTTACGAGCATTTAAAGAGAGCAATTGATTTTTCGATGAACCACCTCGGAAAACATGGAATGCCTGCAGGACTTTACGCAGACTGGAATGACTGCCTGAGGCTTGGTGCAGATGGAGAGTCAACCTTCGTAGCACTTCAGTTCTACTATGCAATGACTATATTAAAAGAGTTTGCAGCCTATAAGAAAGATGATGAATATATCGCATATCTTGATGAGAGCCAGGAAAAACTCGGAAAGATCATTCAAGAGCTTTGCTGGAACGAGGACAGATTTATCCGTGGATTTACAGGGGATGGACAGGTTATCGGAAAGCGTGATGATCCTGAGGCAAATATGTGGCTCAACCCACAGAGCTGGGCTGTTATAAGTGGATTTGCAAGTGATGAGCAGGCTGATAAGGCTCTTGAAATGGTATATGAAAGACTCAATACCGAGTATGGCGCCATTCTTATGGATCCTCCATATCATGCACACGCATTCGACGGAGCACTCGCAGTGATATACAATGCGGGAACTAAAGAGAATGCAGGAATATTCTCACAGTCACAGGGCTGGATAATTCTTGCTGAGGCACTTAAAGGACATGGAGACAAAGCTTTTAAGTATTTTATTGAAAATGCTCCTGCCGCACAGAATGACAGAGCAGAGATAAGAAGACTTGAGCCGTATTGCTATGGACAGTTTACTGAAGGAAAAGCAAGTCCAAACTTTGGACGTTCACATGTACACTGGCTCACAGGAACTGCTTCAACAGTCATGGTTGGATGTGTAGAGGGAATACTTGGTATGCGTCCTGATTTCTATGGACTTCATATTGCTCCGTCTATTCCAAAAGCCTGGGATGGATTCGAGATAGAGAAGGATTTCAGGGGATGCCATCTTCATATAGTTGTAAAAAATCCTGATCATGTTGAGAGCGGATGCAAGAGCCTTCTTGTAAACGGACAGGCGGTTGAGGGAGACTATATTCCAAAAGAGCTTCTTAGCGAGCGGACAGAGATTGAGCTTACCATGTAAATTTTCCGTAGGTGGGATAATGACTGCTATAGGATTGTATATGATGTGTGAAAATTCTGTCTCTTATACACATCTGACGCTGCCGACGAACTCTAGGGTGTAGA
>ENA-UAOM01000774-UAOM01000774.1-human-gut-metagenome-genome-assembly--contig:-NODE-774-length-11255-cov-7.461518_pt1 | contig 11255 bp, 10 predicted proteins | sample MGYA00243468_ERZ654555 | MGnify/ENA primary metagenome ERZ654555 (study PRJEB26926, sample SAMN06164434) | human gut metagenome | biome: ENVO:00009003; feature: ENVO:2100002; material: ENVO:00002003... | reverse complement strand
AAAAAGCACTATTTCTAGTGCTTGTTCGGTGGAGGCAACCGCTCTTTTGTATGTAATTTCTTTCTTTTGATTATTGTATCTATATAATTTTATCTCAGCTTTTCTTCAAATCAACAGATACCTTAACGTTTTTATGCTCGGAAGCATTATATTGAAGATTTAAAAAGTCGATGTCTTTTTCGTACTTTTCGATTAAAGCCAGCATATCCGCCTGAATTTTTTCCTCCAAATAGCTCTTTTCCGCGGGCATATCAGAATATAATACCTTATATTTTGATTTTACCGTTATATTTACCTCTTCCTTATAGCTGATTTTAACCTGATAATCGGTAAAAAGGACGCTGATATAAGCATCACTATAACTTAGCGACGCATTAGATTTAAAAAATTCAAAGTTTTCTTCCTCCTCATACCCAAAAATATTCAGCTTGCCGCCCTTGTAAAAAGCTACACCGCGGCAATAGGTAGAATCATTTTCCTCACTCCATATTTTCGTAGGCTCAATTAAAGCAAAGGACAAAACCTTTCCGTTATAATAATCTCGGCAAAAATTTAAGAAATGCGGAGGATTCGCCGCCGTATAAGCATATGCACTGGAAATCGGCTCACAAAGCATCGTTAAAATTACGCTTTCCTCGTTTGGATTCTTTACTTGGTAAATTTCCTGAATCTCGTCTTTCGTCGTAAAAATATAAAAATTATAATCAAAGGTATTTGAGGATTTCACATATTCCATTAAATCCTGTAAATCCTTCTCATTCAATATGCTTTCATGCAGAACGATGGAGGAAATATGCTTTAAATTCATTTTCAGGGTTGTCGATAAATCCAAATTATTGAAAACATCAGCGATTGTTTTACCCCGGACGACCGCTATTTCCGACGGACTTTTATCACTGCTGCCACTGTCGGTATTTCCGACAGACATACTGCTCGGCAGGAAAAAGTATCCTGTATATTCATCCTCCTGATGCTCAAAGCCGATAGAGGCGATATACATATTGGAATAAATTTGATTGGCGGCACGACAGCCGGTAAGTATCCAACTGCAGGCTAAAGCTAAAGCCCACAACAGCAGCTTGCATTTTTTCATTGAATATTTCCTCTCTTATGCTTATTCTTTACCCGCATCGGCTCATCCCGCTTAATATTTTTCAGGGAAGAGGTTGAAGTAAAGAAATTGACGATACCGCCGACATCAAACGGTACGAACGGATAAAAATAGTGAACGCCAAAGGTCTTTTGCCGATATAAAAGGTAGATTACGATTATCGAGGACAATAGGACGCCCAAAAGCCCGAAATAGAACGATGACAGCAATACCAGAAAGCGGATTACGCTTAAGGACATTAAAATTGTCACATTACTGCTGACAATAAAGGACATTAGAAAGGAAATTGCCGTGAAGGTAATGATAAATACTCCGGCGATTCCGCTGCTGACTAAATTATCTCCGATAATAATACCGCCGATGAGGACGACCGTCGAGGATATGGTAAGCTTCGACTGCCGAAAGCCGATAAGATAAAACAGTTCAAATAAGGCAAGGACGATACATATTTCATAAAAAATAGGAAAAATTACACCTTTTTGCGAAATCTTAAGTATGGAAAGAATCCGGAGAGAAAGCGAATCGCTTTGATAGGTTGTAAAGGCACTGACTAATCCCAAAAATATTGTTGACATAAACAAAGCGATGATAATAAACAGCCTTTCTATAAACGAAAATACCGGAATATTCAAATTATCTATCGACATACGGCTGGATATCGACAGCGTAATCGGCAAAGCCATGACACAGGAAACCCGGTCAATGATAATCAGAAACTCGCCGTTAAATAATCTGCGGCAGGCTAAATCCGGACTTCCGATATACTGATAGGTCGGAAATAAATTTTTTCCCTGAAAATAGACGGATACGTCGTCCATGGATACAATCGCGTCAATGTCAATCGACTCAATAACCTTTATAATTTCTTTGCGGATTTTATCATTATGAATATCCTCTATGGATAGAACAGAAACATTAGTCTTGCTTCTTCTTCCGACCATAAGACTGTCTATTTTTAACCGGGAATCTCGTACCCTTGTCCGTATCAGGGAAATATTTTCCTTGTAATTTTCCACAAAGCCATCTCTTGCCGAAAACGCACTTTCAGCCTCGGCTATGGAATCACTAGGTTGGCGGGACGGGGCTTTTGATAAATCAAAGGCATAAAATACAAAATTACGATAGGCAATTAATAAACCGGAAAAAATCATCTGTTCGATTAAATCCTCATCATATTCTATCTTTTTGCAGATACCGGGAAATAAATCATCTAAATCCTCCTTATACTGTGCTTCCAGACGAGGATAAAAATCCTTCATAAATTCCAAGATATTACATAAATGCTCCTGATAGCAAATTACACAGTTTCCCGTGGTTTCCTTATATATTACATCTTGATTATTTTTCAGTTTTTCTAGCATGGATAACCTCCTTAATCATCCAAAGAATGAGAATCCCCCCGAATAAAAATAAGCTAATCACAAAATAATAGGAAATCAAATGATTGATTTTCAATAGGATATAGGATAAATAGCACAAACCTGCAATGAAAAGAAATGCCAAGGCATATTTTAGTTTACTCATCGACCATTTCATACTGTTTTTGATTAAGCTGAAGAAATAAGAAAACTTAAAAATACAGGCTACGCCGACCATTAGAATATAGATATAATCAAAATTACCCGTATATCGGGATACCGGCTCAATGGAAAGAGCCAGAAAGCCAACCAGAGGATTGCCCTTGAAGGTTTCACCGCCGGCAGCTAAAACCAAGATAACATATTCAAAAAGAAATAAAAAGGAAGAGGCGGATATTCCCAAGACAATATTCTTTTTTGTCAGGGTAAGCGTGTTGCGGTCTGCCAGAAAGTAAAATAAATTATCGAAGATAACGCAATATGGCAGAATAAACAAAAGGATATTAAAATCAAATCGGAAATCCCTGAATAATAGCTGAAAATCAAGATTCGTAAAGTTAAAAAGATAAAATAGATAACAGGCACTTACTATAATGCCGAAAAGGGTGGATATCTGAATAACCTCCGACGGCTTCAGCGTTGAAATAATTAAAAGGACGACCGTGATACCGACAAGAATGGCAAGATAGGGATAATCGTAAAAGAAATGCTCCTGCAGGGCATAACAGCCGATAGACAGTCCCATTACGATTCTTAGGATTAAAGCTATGTTGATTCCGTATTTCAGCTTGCTGTCCTTGAATCTCGTATAAAAATCCAGTTCAAAAAATTTTTTTGGCAAAAATAAAAAAAATGTGATTACCCCAAACAATATCATCAGCATATACACCGCTCCGATTCCGCCGTAGGCGTCATAGATAAACGGGAACAGGATAGCCCGTAAAAATATATAATTATAAATAACGATAAAGAAAAAAAGGCTTACCTTGGATATACGCACTTATATCACCCATAGATAGTATGGGCTAAGGTCAGCCTTTTCATTCTTCTTTATTTATTTTTATTTAAAAAATGCCTTCTCTGGACTCTCTTGGAAAGAATGACGTCAATACTGCGGGGAACAACCTCAACCCGAATCTGCGTGGTCTTGGCAAAGCGTTCACCGTCTGTATTATACGCTACCGGCTGGGAGGAGGTCACCTCGAAAGCACTCGCGTCAAAATGAATAATATTATGGCGGTAATTTTCCCCGAATAAAAGGAACATACCAAAATCAAATATATTCATAAGCTTAGAGGTTTTTCTTATCAAGGTCACTCTTAAATGTCCGTCGTCCAAATAAATTCTTTTCTTTCTATGGATTTTAAAGCCTGCCAGATACCTTGTATTTAAAGCCAGAAACAAAGAAAAATCTCCTTGTATTTTTTTATTCTCCGTTTCTATATTGACGTGTATCGTCTTTGTATCCTTATAGGAACGCAGTCCCTGAATATAGTAGGCAAACTTTCCCATATTCTTTTTTATTTTATGGGAGGCGTCATAGCTTATCTCCGTTAAACAGCCGGCGGCAAGACCGTAAATAAAATAACTGTCATTGATTTTAAATACATCTATTTTTGAGGACTTATGGTCGAGTATTTTTTTCATCGTCCGCTTTAGGTTTCTTCTAAAGCCCAGCGTCGTTGCCGCATCATTGCAGGTTCCGGCAGGAATATACGCCAGCGTCGGTCTTTTTTCCAGCTGCATTATTCCGTTGATAACCTCATTGACGGAGCCGTCGCCGCCAACTGCCAGAATTAAATCATAGGTGTATCCGCAGTCCCGGATATGCTCGGTTATACTTTTGGGGTGTGTAGATTTGAAGCATTCCACAATATCGTATTTAGTTTTTAAGGAGGCACAGATATACCCGATTTTTTTAGACACGGTACTTCTGCCACTATAGTTGTTATACGCAACTAATGCCCGCATACTATCCCACCTTTATTTAATTATTTAAAAAGCTGTCAAACTTTCTGATTTTCGGCTTTTTCCCGACAACGACAACGATATCCCCCGGATTTAACGCGTCTGTACCACGAGGAATATAAAACGCTCCGTCATTCTTTATTATACCCACAATATTGACGTCAAAACGATTTCGGATATCTAATTCAATCAGTGTTTTTTGGGCAAATTCCTTGCCTACGCTTGTTTTAACGATGGCGTAATCTTCGGAAACAACATAATAATCCAAAATCGTATCGCTGATAATCTGGTTGGCAAGGGATATTGCGGAAGCCTCCTCCGGAATAATGACCTCGGTTGCCCCCAGCATTTTATAGACCTCCTTGTGGTCCTCCTCATCGGCACGGACGGTAATCCGCTTCACACCCAGCTTTCTTAAATTCATAATCGTTAAAATAGAAGCCTGAAGATTATTTCCGATACAGACTACGGCATGGTCGATTGAGCCTGCCCCAAGCTCCTTTAAAACATTCAGTTTTGTTGAATCCGCTATCAGGCAGTGAGGCACCTCCATAGCTATCCTGCTGACGCTGTCCTCTTTAATATCCACCGCCAGAACGTCACAGTTCATCGCCTCTAGGGCTCTGGCAACAGAGGAGCCGAATCTTCCCAATCCAATTACAATAAAACTCTTTTTCATCCTATAATCACTCTTTCCTCTACATATTGTATCTGTTCCTTGGATTCCGTCATCCAATTTTTATTTACTACTCCGATTACGGTCAGCGGTCCCAATCTGCCAAACAGCATTAATAGGCTGATAATCAACCGGTTGACCCAGTTCAGGCTGGTTGTGATTCCCATAGACAGCCCCGTAGTCGAAAAGGCAGAGGTCACCTCAAAAAGGGTTTCCTTAAGCCCCAGCTCCGGCTGGATAACGGCAATTAGAAAGGTCCCGGTTAAAACGACGAGAACGGCAACCGTAAACAAGACAAATGCCTTAAAGATAGAGGAATCGGGGATTCTTCGGTGAAAGGCTCTTGTCTTTTTTCCTCTGGCAAAATAAATAACCGCAAGGATGACAATCGCAAGCGTCGTCGTTTTAATACCGCCGCCGGTCGAACATGGCGATGCCCCGATAAACATCAGACACAGCACAACGATATAGGCTGCCGGAGAAAGCGTCGACATATCAAAGGTTGTAAAGCCTGCCGTCCGCGAGGTAATGGCAGTAAATAATGCCTGAAGCCATGTCAAATCATTCATGGAAAGCTTGATAAGAAGCGTCCCCGTCACTATTAATATTAACGAAATAATCAGCGTTATTTTTGTATGCAAATTAAATTTCTTCCATCTTTTTGATTTGATGATATCATCTAAAACGACAAATCCCAAGCCGCCGAAAATAATCAGCAGCATAGTTGAGGAATTTAATATAATATCATCGGCAAAGCCTATCATACTTTCGGCACCGAACAGGTCAAAGCCCGCATTGTTAAAGGACGCCACAGAGTGGAACACGGAATACCCAAGGGCAGTAAAAAACTGATAATCACAGTAGGGCATTAAAGAAAACATATTGATAACGGTACCGATGCTTTGAATAATGAAGGAAATCGTAATTATTCTCTTAACTAAGGATACAATTCCCTTGACCGAATTCTGGTTTAAGGCCTCCTTTAAAAGAAACCGATTGCTGACACCGATTTTGGCACCGATAATCGTAAAAAAGAATACGGCAATCGTTAAAAACGATAAGCCTCCGATTTCCATAAGGATACACATAACGACCTTGCCGTACACCGTCATACTGGCGGATATATTCATTACGGACAAGCCGGTCACACAGACAGCCGAGGTTGCCATAAACAAGGAATCCACAAAACCAAAGCTTTTTCCGCTCTTGGAGGCAAATGGCATCAGCAGTAAAATGGTACCGCAAAGGATTACACCCAAGAAGGTCAGAATTATAATAATATACGGATGTATTTTCTTGCTTTTCATATTAACCTCCATTCAATATTATAATTATACACTACTTTATGCATTCTAACAAGTTTTGGAAAAAAATAAAAACGGAATCGCTTCCGTTTTACTCCTCCGGGATTGCTTTGGATATAGCCATTGCCAAAGCTCCCGTACCAATATGACAGGATACCGATAAGGACAATGGATTGCAGACAACCTCCTGCCCCGGAAATTCCTCCTGAATCATTTTAATAAAATTCATCGCCTCGGTCGTATCTACTCCGGTGTAGGCAACCTCTAAATGCACGTTATCCGTTCTGCCGTCGATATCCTTCAAAAAGCCCTCTATGGATTCCTTGCAGGCATCAAGCATTATTCGCTTGGCATTCTGCAGGGTCCGATTCATCATTCGGAACTTATCCAGCTTTTCACCCTTTATCGTCAAAATCGGCTTAATTTTCAGCAAAGAGCCTACTGCCGCCGCTGCCGGTGTAATTCTTCCGCCCTTCTTTAAATACTTCAAGGTATCCAGCATGATATAAATATCAGACTGCATCTTAACCTCCATCAGCTTATCATGGACTTCCTTCGCCGTATAGCCTCTTGCCACCAATTCCATCGCGTCCAGTACGGACTGCCGCTGAGTCACGGAAATTCTCTGATTATCCACTACAAAGACCCTTCCTTCATAGCCGGCATGAGCCGCCGTCAGTGCCGAATGACAGGATTCGGACAACCCGCTAGACATTGGGATATATACGATATCGTCATACTCTTCAAGGACCTCGTCCCAAACAGATGTGACAAAGCCGATAGACGGCTGGGACGTAGATACATCCGCATCTGCCGTAAGCTTTTCATAAAATTGCTCCTGTGTTAAGGTAATATCCTCTAAATATTCCTCTCCGTCTATGGTAAAAGGCATAGGAATCACCCGGATTCCTAATTCCTTTGCTTCATTCTGCGTAATCCCGCTGTTGCTGTCCGTCATTACTGCTGTTTTTGCCATGCTTATCACCTCATATAACTCTTCCAATTTTTTTAAATCATATCTCGACATATTATAGCAAATATCCGGACGTATGTCAAATCCGTTTTCCGAAATCAAAATTAATTAATATCCTTAACCTCTGCGTCGATTATAATTCTTTCCCCGGAGCCGGCAGAACCGCCGTCCCCCGGATTATTCTTATCGCTTTTATCGCTTTTGTGATTCTTTATTAAAATATAAATGATTTCTCCGGCACTCCACAGCATAATCAGTCCGCCGAATACCTTCAAAACAATTTCCAGTATTTTTGCCGCAGGAACAAAAAACAACAATACGGCAATTAAAAAATACGGGATTTCCTTTTTCAGCTGTTCCAGCCTTTGTTTGGACTGAATTATCCGGATTACCGGCAAAACGATAAGCCATACGCCTAAAACGATACTGATAACCCAGTTATGCCAAAAAATAAATACAAAGCCAACCACCACCGAAATGGTCGCCAGAATGGCGGGAAGCAGCAGAGTTCTGTCTCGGTCAACATGCATCCAGTACATGATACAGGGAATTACATTAATAAAAATAATTCCCAGCCCCAGAAAGGTAAACAAAATATCCTTAAGCGTTTCGTAAGGAATTACCAAAAACAATAATCCGACGATAAACGTCGCCAAAGCCCCGGCGATACTTCTTTTCACAACAAACTTTTCTCCGTCATAAGATTCATACACGAATAACAACACCTCTATTCCTTATATTTTTACATCATACCATAAAAGATACCATTATAAAACTAGATAATGCTTTTTTTAATAAAATTACCGCGGATTCTTTTTACCGGGGACATTGTAATAAACGCTTTTTTATCATAGCCGTCCACCAGCTTAAGAACCTTCTCTATCTCATAGGTTGATACAACGCAATACAATTCCACCTTAGGCTCATTCGTGTAGGCTCCGACAACCTGAAGGAAGGTACAGCCCCGCTTCAGCTCCTTCATAATCGCCTGTCCGATTTCGGTGGAACAGCTGGAAAAGATATGCAGCCCCGTATAGGTATAGGAGGTATGTACCTTATCCATAACCAGACTATTCAATATCATACGGACACAGGTAAATAAAACGATAATCCAGCTTCCCTGCAATACGCCGCCGCCCACAACCGCAATCAGGATATTTAAAAGCATAGTAATATTTCCCATAGAAAAATTTTTATGCAGGGCAAGAGCCTGAGCTACCACATCGATTCCGCCGGTAGAGGTACCATACCTAAGAGCCAGTCCGGAGGCAAAGCCCGCCAAAAGACCGCCGAATATTGCCAGAGTCAAAATTCCGCCGTAATTGGTCGTACTAACCAGCGTTCCCGCCTTGGTATAGGAAATTACAGGCTCGGCAAGACTTTGAAACGGGGAAAAGGTTATCAGCCCCGTACACACGGATTGAATGACGACCGCCAAAACGGAATAGATGGCAAACTTTTTAGAAACAAACTTAAACCCAATCAGCACGATAGGGATATTCACAATAAAGATTAACAAACCCAGATTGACATTGCCGCCGCATTTGATAATAAGCCTTTGAAACAACTGGGCAAGACCGGTCGCTCCGCCGGCATAAAGATTAGCAGGCTCTAAAAACCAGACGGTAGCGACAGACAGCAAAAGGTTGGCTACAAACACGATAAAGCACCGGAAGCAAACGTCCAGAATCTCTTTTTTTGTAATTTTCATTTTACACCTCTAAAATAACTCATTTAATCCAATTTATTTACACTCCTATTGAACCACATTCCCATATATTTCGTGTAAATTTTCAAAACTTTTTCGCCTATTTATAGCTGCTGCGAAGTTCCTCCAGTTCAAAGTACCGTTCCATGCCGGCATTTAATTCATCGTCCTTCTTCTGGATTTCCTCATTCAGCTCCAGCAGCTTATGATAATCTGTCGAATGCTTGGCAAGCTCCTCTCTCAGCACTTGGATTTCTTCCTCCAGCTTGGGAAGGCTTTCCTCTAATCTGGTAAGCTCGTTCCGCAGGGAAGCCGGCATTTTATTCTTGATTCTAACGCCAGACCTCTCGCGGCCAGCCGCTTCGCTTACAGCCATGTTTTTTTCTAAATACTCGCTGTAAGAAAGATTGGATTCTTCAATTCTTTTCTCCTTAAATACAAACAGCTTATTGCATATCTTATCCAAAAAATACCGGTCATGACTGACAACCAAAACGGGTCCCTTAAAACTCATTAAATAATCCTCGAGGATTTCCAATGTATATAAATCCAAATCATTGGTCGGCTCATCAAAAATCAGAACATTCGGATTTTTCATTAAAACCCGAATCAGCTGCAACCTCCTTTTTTCGCCACCGGAAAGCATTTTTACCTTGGAATACGGAAGATTGCCCGTAAACATAAACCGTTCCAGCAGCTCTGCCGCAGATATCGTTCCGTCTAAGGTTTCAATGAGTGACTGTTCGCTTTTAATATAATCAATTACCCGGATTTCCGGCTCATTCAGCTCCAGATGCTGGGAGAAATACCCGATATTGAGCGTCTGTCCTAAGGTAAGCTCGCCACAATCCAAGCTCTCCTCCTGAATCAAAATCTTAAACAGCGTCGTTTTGCCGGCACCGTTTTCGCCGACAATTCCGATAATATCGTTCCGGGAGAGGTCAAAGGAAAAATCCTCAAACAGCACCTTATCCCCAAATGCCTTATATCCGTGCTTCATCGTTATGAGTTTTCTGCCTAATCTGGAGGATACGGAGGTAAACTCCATGGTCTTGGCTTCATTAAACTCTACCTGACTTAACGCATTAAACCGCTCTATCCGGCTTTTGCTTTTGGTTCTTCTTGCCTCTACACCGCGGCTCATCCACTCCCGCTCGCTTTTAAGAATAGCCTTCAGTTTTTTCTGCTGGTGACTTTGTGCCTCCAACCGCTCTGCCTTTAGTTCCAAAAAAAGCTCATAATTCGCTTCATACAAATAGACCCTGCCAAAATCCAACTCCAGCATTTTATTGCATACCCTTTGTAAAAAATACCGGTCATGCGTCACCATAACCAATCCCTTTTTCCATTTCATCAGAAACTTTTCCAGCCAAAGAATCAGCCCTGTATCCAGATGATTGGTCGGCTCATCCAGTAAAAGCATATCGCAGTAGCCAACAAGCACCTTACATAGAGCCAGCCGTTTCAGCTGTCCGCCCGAAAGTGTATTGGCGAAGGAATCATAATCCGTAAAGCCCAGCTTTGACAGCATAGCCTTTGCCTCATATTCCTCAATCGGATGCTCCTTTGTAGAGGCAGCCATTACAATCTCCAACAGACTTACATTCTTAGGAAACACAGGCTCCTGCGGTAAATAGTTGATAATCATTCCGCCGGATTTAATAATTTCACCGCTTAAGGGCTGCTCCATTCCTAAAATCAGCTTAAGAAGTGTCGTTTTACCGGTGCCGTTTACTCCTACTACGCCGATTTTATCGGAATCATTAAAAGAAAAGCTGACCCTATCTAAAATCTTTTTTTCTATATACTTAAATTCCACATTTTGAAATGTTATAACCATAAATATACCTCGCTCATGCTGTATTATATCATAAACATTAAAAAATGGGCTTATTTTTCGCCCTTATTTTTTATGGATTTACGCTGTTATGCAATGAAATTAAAAATTAACAAGTATTACAGGCATACCTCAGCCCCAATAGTGCCGGAAATTTATTTCTTTTCAAAAAGTCCTTTTACTGCATACTATTTCAAAAGAAAATTTACAAATACCTTTTTTATTCGCATAAATATAAGCTATTGAAATAAATCATCTCGAATTGTAATATACCTGTCTCTTATACACATCTGACGCTGCCGACGAACTCTAGGGTGTAG
>ENA-UAOM01000763-UAOM01000763.1-human-gut-metagenome-genome-assembly--contig:-NODE-763-length-11371-cov-13.379109_pt1 | contig 11371 bp, 10 predicted proteins | sample MGYA00243468_ERZ654555 | MGnify/ENA primary metagenome ERZ654555 (study PRJEB26926, sample SAMN06164434) | human gut metagenome | biome: ENVO:00009003; feature: ENVO:2100002; material: ENVO:00002003... | reverse complement strand
TGGCCCATTTTTCAATGAGCGCCCTGGCCCACTTTTCAATGAGTATTTACATATCTCAATCAAAATCGCTATCTTTGCGATGTTTGATTTAAGATGATGCAAAGGTAACTCTAATTAGAGTAATATGCAAGCGCAATTACTCCGTATGGGGTTATTTTAACTCTTTTTAACCCTATTGTAACTATGGACATTGTAGACCGGCTCCAAAAAATCCTCTCTTACTCCAACCTCTCGGTTAGAGCGCTTGCCATCAAATGCTCGCTAAAACAGCAAACATTAGACAAGCATATTAAAGGTATTTCAGAACCAAGTGCGAATACTCTAATGGGTATAGCCGCCGCCTTTCCTGAAATATCAACAGAATGGCTTTTGCTCGGTACTGGCGCTATGCTAAAAGATGATAAAGAATCTGAACGCTTAAATAGTCTGATTGACACCATCACAACACTGCAAAACACTATCAACGCAAAAAATGACGCAATAGCCACTTTGAGCAATCGCGTCATGCAATTAGAAAATCAACTGTCACAAACGAATAAGACAAATGTATAATCGAGTATTTATCATAAGTCTGTTCATGACTTTCATACTGGCTATGAGCAGTTGCGGGAATAGTGCGGCTCAAAAAGAATATGAGCAGGAAAGTCAAAAGTTAGAGCAGATGAAAGAAGATAACCGTCATAAGATCCGTCAGGCTATCGCCACCGGTGCATCTGAGCCTGAAGTCTTGATGCTGCGGATAAAATGTTCCGAAGAAGAAATGCAACAAGCAGATAAAGTAGAACAACTTGCAAAGGAGGCTGGTATTGATGAGTAATTCAAGCAATTAAATATTTCCGTAAAATTGTCGGGACGGAATTAGAACCTATTGAAATTTCAAGATTTTCAGCCGACTACAAGGAAATACGGCAAATATTAATTATGATTGCTTATATTCAGTTTTCAATTGCGGCTGCTTTGAGCATCGCGGCATCTACATCTTTGACAAGGTCTTCATCCTGTTTGTCGCGGCTTATGATGTTGCCTTCGGGATCAAACAGAATAATGCAGGGAATACCGGATATACCGTAAATGTCTGTAGGCACTGTTTTGGCATTGATAATCTGCTCCCATGGAAGTTGATGCTGCTCAATGGCTTTCAAGGTGTTTTGTGGCTCATCCCAGACAGCTACGCCGAGCACATTTAATCCTTTGTCATGATACTTGTTATAGAGTTCCTTTATAATTGCGGTTTCTCTTATGCACGGACCGCACCAACTTGCCCAAAAATCAACGAGGGTGTATTTGCCTTTACCTATATAGTCGCTTAAACGCTGTGTCTTGCCGTTGTTGGTAATGGCAAAATCTTTGAATTTATGCCCGACAGAGGTTTCTTCTTTGTTTATAAGTGCTGTGCGAAGTTTGGCGATACGCTTGCCGTTTGCAAATTGCGGGTACTCTTTAAGCTTTTCGTTCAGACTCTTAAGATCTGTTTCATAGCATTGCTGGAGAAACATATAGTAGCCAAAGGCATTGTTTGCGTTGTCTTTGAATGCTTTTTCGTTCAAGGCAAGGAAGCGATTGTACAATTCCTGTGATTTTTGTTCATAGCTGCTGTCTTGGGGCAAGGAACGTGCTTCATTCTGAAGCTCACCTATCTGTTTTTCCCATTTTTCTACATAGTCGTTAATGGGAGTGCCGGTTATTTTGCGGCTTTTGATATCTACATTAATGTTTCCGGGTTCAAGAACAAGTGATCCAAGGCGAGAACCTTCCATAGATATGGTTGCCATGACGGGAGTGGTAATATTTCCCTGAAATTTGGCAACACCGTTAACCACTATAGTGCTGTCAATTTTGTCACCGGAATCAAAATCTACTATATAAGCCACCATATCGTCCTCATCTTCAGTCAATGGCACGGTCACGGTGTAGTTGGGCGCGGTAGCGGAGGCGCAGGCAACGGCAACGGCTACCAGGGCTGATGTGCTGATTAAATGTTTGATTTTCATTGTATATTATGTTGGTTATTTATATTGCAAAATTAATCAGTTTCGTGGATTTTATATAATTAATTCGTATTAATTATCATATTATAGTTAATTTTGTAGGACATAACCATATTACTTTTATTTCATGGAACATTATAATTATCTAAATGAATATATAGTTGAATCTATCCGGAATAACTGGAACCTTCTTGCTCTAACTGACTTTCGTGGCACCTCTTATCAGTTTCGTGATGTGGCAAGAAAATCCGCAAAACTTCATATATTGTTTGAAGAATGTGGTATAAAAAAAGGTGATAAGATAGCGCTTTGCGGGCGCAATTCTGCCCAATGGGCGGTAGCATTTTTCGCTGTGATAACTTATGGTGCCGTAGTCGTGCCAATCCTTAGTGATTTCAAACCCGATAATATTCATCATCTTGTCAATCACAGTGAATCCAAACTGCTTTTTGTAGATACTGCTATATGGGAGAATCTTGATCCCAGCGTAATGTCGGCACTTGATGGAGTTATGTGCATTCAAGATTATTCATTGTTTGATTCACGCTCTAAAGCTCTTACCACAGCCCGCGATCATCTCAATGAGCTTTTTGGCAAGCGTTATCCTGAGCGATTTAATCCCGAAGATTTCACAGCATGCAAAATAGATCATGATGATATGATTATGATTAACTATACTTCCGGCTCCACCGGTTTTTCAAAAGGTGTGATGCTGAGCGAAGGATGTTTGCTGAGCAATGTTAAATTCTGTATTGATGGGATACCTTATTTAGAAGCCGGTGATGCGATAGTCAGTATGTTGCCGTTGGCCCACATGTATGGTCTGACCATCGATCTTATTCACGAATTTGTGCGTGGATGTCACATCAATTTCCTTACGCGTACACCCTCACCGCGTGTGATAATGGAAGCGTTTGCTGAAGTCAAGCCAAAAATCATCGTGTCAGTGCCTCTTATTATTGAAAAGATAATAAAGACACGAGTATTCCCGCTTCTTGACAAGCCGTTGATGAAGATTCTTATGCATGTGCCTTTTGTGGATGACCGTCTTCTTAGCAAAATAAAGCAACAACTTACAGCAACATTCGGTGGTAATCTCAGAGAGATTATAATTGGTGGTGCCGGTCTTAACAAGGATGTTGAAACTTTCCTTAGGCGTATAGGTTTTCCCTTTACCGTAGGATATGGTATGACCGAATGTGGCCCACTCATTTCATACGCTCCATGGAACAAAGCTCGCCCAGCTTCATGCGGTCAGATTGTGGACCGTATGGAGGCAAAGGTAATGTCACCAGATCCGGCGCATATACCGGGCGTTATAAAAGTTAAGGGCGATAATGTTATGATTGGATATTACAAAAATCCCGATGCTACAAAAGCAGCCATAGATAAGGATGGATGGCTTGACACCGGTGATATAGGTTGTATTGACGCAGACAACTTTATTTATCTGCGTGGCCGTGACAAGAATATGATACTTGGACCGTCAGGCCAAAATATATATCCTGAAGAGATTGAGCAGGCTCTCAACAACATGCCTTTTGTGTGCGAATCAGTGGTAATTGATGATTCTGGTAAACTTGTGGCTCTCGTTTTTCCTGACTATGAGAATAGTTCAAAGCAGGGATTGAGCGAGAATGATATAGAAAGGCTGATGGAGGAGAACCGTGTCCAGCTTAACAAGGAATTGCCGGCATATTCGCAGATAGCGAAAGTTAAGATTATGAGCGAGGAATTTGAAAAAACTCCCAAGCGGTCAATCAAGCGCTATCTTTATCAACCCTGATGGTTGGAGATTAGAACCTATCTGCTGCCCATTGGCTTAAGCCGGTGGGCAGTTTTGTTATGAGTGTAAACAAAATTCTATGTGTCAGGCTTAACTGCTGAAGATGCATGATCCCATTGTTAGTCTCCGGAAAGGTGGCTTTCCATCGTGCCACATCGCGCGGAGAGCATCTGAGCATTTTCACTTTGCTCACAAATTTCAAAAGATGTATAAATTCTGCGTACTCTTTGTTTAATCCACACTCAGTAAGCCAATGCTCAACAAGCAATGCACACAGCAAATGGTCACGGAGGAGTTTATTGCACCCACTTCTGGACAGCGATTTCATACCCGGAGTGAGATAATAATGGTAGCCCGGCTTTTGGATATATGCAGTTTTAGGCTTTAGAGCGAGGACTCGTGCTACTATTCCAAGATCATCCCATCGGTCAATATGCGGATATGCCTCGATACTGTTGGCAATCAATAGCTCGCGACTTATAATTCGGTTGCACAATGAGAAGTTGGCAGTATTAATTGACATACTGTTAAGATTGTTTCCCCGGAACGGTTTGATTACGCTGGTTTTGCGTCCGGAGTGAACAGTCATGGGGCTTGACACTATCGCGGCATTTTCTTTGTGTGCAACGCAAATAAGTGCGCTATAATAATCGGCATCTACGGTGTCATCGCTGTCGCATTTGCATATAAAATCACCTGTGCAGTTTTTTAATCCTATGTTGAATGCTTCAGAGGCACCGCGTTGATAATCATAACTTATGTCAAGAAATGTATGGCCGCTATTGTTATCGGCAAGAAATCTTTTTACAATATCATGACTATGGTCGATACTTCCGTCATTGACGAGTACGATTTCAATAGGCTCGCATTGTTGATTGCTAAGAGACAGTAGGGTTCGCTCCAAAGTTGCTTCGGAGTTGTGATATGGAACTATTACGCTGAGCTTAAAACCCATTAGAACATGTAGCCGATAGACACGGCAAATACTCCTGCCGAAAAGTCCTTAACATACTGATATTTGGCCTCAAATCCGAGACGAAGTGATGATGTGACTTTGAATCCTGCACCTGCGCCCACATTTGCGCCAAAACGATTAAGTCTTGAGGAGGAATCATCGGAATTGTGATGATTGAATGTAGCGAAAGTGAATCCGGCTAATGGATATACCTCAAATCGCGGAGCAACGGTAAATGGCACATGAGCATCAATATTAAACAAATATGCATCAACATTGCGATGGCTGAATGCATAATCAATGTTTGCCGATAAACGAAATTTATCAACGAAACGGTATTGAAAATATAGCCCTGCTATTCCTGTTTCATTGCGGGTAGTGTATCCACCACGCAGACCTACACTCTTTTCGCGAGCATTAGCACTGTTAGGAACGATGGAAATTAACGAAAAAGCGAGTGCGGTAGCAAATGTGATGAATTTACGCTGCATGATTATGAGGTGTGAAAAATAGTAAAACTTGTTTCGTAGCACAAAAATAGTCACTTATGTTTATTTTATCCAACGATTGACTACAAAAATTTGTTACATAAATCATATTGTTATTATTTTTGTCCAAAATTTCAAACATGACCAACGGATTTGTAAGAGTAGCTGCAGTATCATCTAAAGTAAAGGTGGCTGATGTGGCGGAGAATTTCAAATATATTTGTGAGGCTATTGACACCCTTGAATGTAAGCATGTTGATATTGCCGTTTTTCCTGAATTGTGCGTTACCGGTTATACCTGTGGAGACCTCTTTCGCAGCACTGATTTGACCAATGCTGCAAATCAAGCCGTGGACGCACTCCAAAAATACCTTTCCGGCAAACATCTGGCGGTTATTGTAGGATTTCCTGCCATTGAGAATGATACACTTTATAATTGTGCAGCCTATTTAAGTGCCTCAAAACGTGTTGTTGTCAAGAAGTCGTATTTGCCTGATTACAATGAGTTTTATGAGAAACGTCGTTTCAAAGCCGGTTCATCAGCAGTGCAACCCACTGTAATTGCCGCTGATTGTGGCATTAATATAGCTGTAGAGATATGTGAGGATCTATGGGCTCCTGTTGCGCCATCTACCTTGTCAGCACTTGCCGGCGCTGAAGTGATTTTTAATCTGTCGGCTTCTAATGACATCTTGTATAAATATGATGCTCTTATAAATCTTGTGACATCGCATTCGCAACGGTGTTGCTGCGGTTATGTGTACGCATCTTCCGGTGTAGGGGAGTCAACAACAGATGTGGTATTCCTTCCCAAGCAGATTATAGCAGAATGCGGTACTGTAATAGCGGAAAACAACAGATATGAGATTGTAAACGAGACAACCTTTACAATTTCCGACATAGATATGGATGCTATTCGGGCCGTCAGGCTGAATACCAACACATTTGCTGACTGTACATCAAATCATGATATAGAATCCCAAATCTATGATGCGCCTCATGACGACTTTGATTACGAGCTTCCTCTTGAATATCGCAAGTTAAGCAAACTGCCGTTTGTGCCGCAAGGTAAAGATGCTTATCGTCATCTTGATGAAATAGTAAGTATGCAAACATCGGCATTGTTGAAGCGTCTTTCAGTGTTGCCTCATCACGGCATAGTGGTGGGAATATCCGGTGGTCTGGATTCAACTCTCGCTCTGATGATTGCTGTCAATACATATAAGGTAGCAGGATATCCTCTATCCGACATCACAGCCATAACAATGCCGGGATTTGGAACAAGCGGACGCACATATAACAATGCGCTCCGTCTGATGGAGCTTTTGGGCGTTGACATGCAGGAAATATCAATTAAAGATGCAGTTCTACAGCATTTTAAGGATATAAAGCATAATCCCGAAGATATAGATGTTACCTATGAAAATGCACAGGCAAGGGAACGCACCCAGATTCTAATGGATGTTGCAAACCAGCAAAATGCTATTGTACTTGGTACAGGAGACCTATCCGAACTTGCATTAGGTTGGTGTACTTATAACGGCGACCATATGTCAATGTATGGTATCAACTCGGGGGTTCCCAAGACATTGATTAGAGCCATAGTGGCGAGAATAGCCGATGGATTTGAAAAAGAATCTCCTGAGATTGCTGCTATACTTCGTGATATTGTGGCTACGCCTATAAGTCCGGAACTGAAGCCCACAGACAAACATGGCGATATAGCGCAGATTACTGAAAATAGTGTAGGCCCGTATGAGCTGCAAGACTTTTTCCTGTACTATTGGCTAAAATACTGTTATTCTTTGGAAAAGATATTTTATCTTGCCACTCAGGCATTTTCCGATACGTATTCCAAAGCTGAAATTCTTAAATGGCTGAGAGTGTTTATCCGCAGATTTTTCACGCAGCAATTCAAGCGTTCATGTATTCCCGATGGGCCTAAAGTGACGCAAGTGTCTCTTTCACCACGAGGAGACTGGCGTATGCCGTCCGATGCATGCATGAATTTATGGATTTCACAGTTAAATAATATTGAATCAAAACTTTAGGGCATCAATACTTGTTGATAATATGAATACAAAAATATTATCAACATGAAACGTATTTTAGCTATTATTGCTGCCGGTGTTGTTATGATGGCCGGTACTAATGTGTTTGCCCAAAATGACCGTGGCCAATTGGCTGCACCGGTGCTCTATGGTGGCGTTGGGCCAGCAATTGCTGGTTCAATAGATTTCAATCAGTTACCTAAGGCAGCCAGAGATTTTGCACAGAAGCATTTTAAGGATGAAACTGTGATAGCGTGTGAAAAGGAATTTTATGACAACACCTATGAGGTAGAGTTCAGTGACGGCACTGATATAGAATTTGATGCTCAGGGCAACTGGGTGGAGATTGATGCCGGACGCCGCAAGGTTCTGCCTGAAAAAATTGTCAAGAAATTATTGCCTGACAAAACCCGACATGAGCTTGAACGCAGAAAAGTTATAGCTTATGTTGAGTCGGTAAAACGATATGATGCAGGTTATAAGGTGGAAATCAGAAACGCAAAATACGATGATTTTCGTTTTGCTAAAGACGGTAAGTTGCTCGGCATTTCCGACTGATAATTTTTATAAGAAATCAAACAGGGGTCGTTACGTTACACAACTACGTACGACCCCTGTTGTTTGTTTAGCTTAATATGAATTATTTGCCTTGCAGGGCATTGATAGCCTGAGTGAGATTGCTGATTTTGGTTTCCGCATCAGCGAGCTTTTTGCGTTCACCGTCAACTACTGCAGCCGGTGCGTTTGACACAAATCGCTCATTGTTGAGTTTCTTTTCCACTGATGCCTTAAACCCGATATAATAATCCAAATCTTTTTGCAGTTTTGCAAGTTCAGCTTCAACATCAATGTTGTTGGCAAGCGGTATGTTGATTTCGGTTGTACCTACCATGAATGTTGCGGCCGCAGGATCTTTTTCGGCGTTGTGGTGTATTGCATCCAGATTCCCGAGCTTGACTATTACGGCATCACGATCTTTGCTCCAAGTGCCGATAATATTAAGGGTGAGCGTCTCTTTGTTGGGAATATTCTTTTCAGCCCTTACATTGCGTATGCCGTTAACTGCCTCTTTGACTTGCTCCATTACCTGAAGAAGAGATGTATTTATTTCGCCAACTTGCGGGGTCGGGGCATACATAATGGATTCGCCATCACGACGTTCGGCAATGTGCTGCCAAAGTTCCTCTGTGATGAAAGGCATAAACGGATGCAGCAGACGAAGAAGTGAGTCAAAGAAGCCGAGTGTGGTATCTAAGGTCACTTTGTCAATTGGTGAGCCATAGGCAGGCTTGATCATCTCAAGATACCATGCTGAGAATTCATCCCAGAACAAACGGTATATTTCTTTAAGAGCTTCCGACAAACGGAATTTCTTCATCAGGTCATTGACTTCGGCAACTGTGGAGTTGAGTTTGGATTCAAACCATTGCATAGCCATTGAGGCAGCCTCGGTAGGAGTACCTTTCTCATTGATTTCCCAACCCTTGATAAGGCGGAATGCGTTCCATATTTTGTTGCAGAAATTTCGGCCGGTTTCGCAAAGCTTTTTATCAAAGAATATATCGTTTCCTGCTGGAGCCGACATCATGAGACCCATGCGAACGCCGTCTGCACCGTAATCGGCTATTAAGGCCAAAGGATCGGGGGAATTACCTAATTGTTTGGACATCTTGCGTCCTATCTCATCGCGTACTATACCGGTGAAATATACATTGTTGAATGGCTGCTTGCCCATGAAATGATAGCCAGCCATTACCATACGTGCCACCCAAAAGAAAATGATGTCAGGGGCAGTTACAAGATCGGAAGTGGGATAGTAGTATTTTATCTCTTCATTATCCGGCTCAAGAATGCCATTGAACAACGAAACTGGCCATAGCCATGAGGAAAACCATGTGTCAAGTGAGTCTTCATCCTGATGCAAATCCTCAGCCTTAATTTCAGGCATTATTACTTTGGCAAGTTCCAAGGCTTCTTCTTCGTTCTCTGCTACCACAAATTTCCCATTGGGCAGATACCAGGCCGGAACACGGTGTCCCCACCAAAGCTGGCGTGAGATACACCAGTCGCGTATGTCTGTAAGCCAATGACGATAAGTGGAAGTGAATTTTTCAGGCACAAATTTGAGCACTCCGTCTTCAACGGAATCCAGTGCGGGTTTTGCCAATGTCTCCATTTTCAGGAACCACTGGTCGCTCAAACGAGGTTCGCAAACAGTATCGCTATTACGTTCGGAATATCCTACTTTGTTTTCGTAATCTTCAATCTTTTCTATTAGTCCGGCAGCTTCAAGATCCTTTGCAATCTGCTTACGTACCTCAAATCGGTCCATACCTACGTACATGCCGGCGGCCTCGCTGATTGTGGCATCGTCATTGAAAATATCAATGGTTTCAAGATTATGTTTTTGGCCAAGCATATAGTCGTTCATGTCATGAGCCGGTGTAACTTTTAGACAACCGGTACCGAACTCTATGTCAACATAATCGTCCTCAATTACCGGAATCTCACGATTTACGAGAGGCACTATCACACGCTTGCCTCGTAAATGCTGATTTTTCGGGTCATTGGGGTTGATGCACATGGCTGTGTCACCCATAATGGTTTCGGGGCGAGTGGTGGCAACAATAGCGTAGCCATCTTCTCCTACAATTTTGTAGCGCAGATAATATAGTTTGCTGTGCTCCTCTTTGTATATGACTTCAATGTCAGAGAGTGAGGTACGTGCTTTGGGGTCCCAATTGACCATTCTTTTGCCACGGTATATGAGTCCCTGACGATAAAGCTCTACAAATACTTTTATGACGCTTTTTGCACGAATTTCATCCATGGTGAATGCGGTGCGGCTCCAATCGCATGAGGCTCCGAGTTTTTTGAGCTGCTCAAGGATTATGCCACCGTATTTATGGGTCCAGTCCCATGCATGCTCAAGAAATTGCTCACGTGTGAGAGATGATTTCTTGATGCCTTCAGCGGCGAGTTTTGCTACTACTTTGGCTTCAGTGGCAATAGCTGCATGATCGGTGCCCGGAACCCAAAGAGCATTTTTACCGTCCATACGGGCACGTCTAATAAGTATATCCTGTATAGTGTTGTTAAGCATGTGCCCCATGTGAAGAACTCCGGTCACATTTGGGGGTGGGATAACTATTGTGTAAGGTTCACGACTGTCGGGCACGCTGTGAAACAATTCATGCTCCATCCAGTAGCTGTACCATTTATCTTCTACCTCTGAAGGATTGTACTTAGTGGCTAATTCGTTCATGGATAAATGAAATGTGTTGTTGGTTTGAAAGTGCAAATTTACTAATTTTTTCAATGGCTTTTAGCCCTATGAAACAAAAAAAGCGTCTTGACTTACATTTCATAAGCCAAGACGCTCATAACTCGATTATGAATTTAAATCTTGCCAACCAGATCAATGCCGGGAGTCAAAGTTTTGTCTCCTTTTTTCCAGCGTGCGGGACAAACCTGATTGCCATGTTCGGCTACAAACTGTGCGGCCTCAAGTTTTCTTAGAAGTTCTTCAGAATTTCTTCCAATGCCATTGTCGTTTATTTCGGCAACCTTGATAACACCTTCGGGATTCACAATAAACGTGCCGCGATAGGCGAGGAAATCATCAGGATTCAGCACGCCAAACACCTCACTCAAGTAGCCGGTTTTGTCGGCAAGCATGGGGAATCTTACCTTGGCAATACTTTCAGATGAATCATGCCATGCTTTGTGCGTGAACTGTGTGTCTGTGCTTACAGAGTAAACCTCGGCGCCAAGTTGGGTGAACTTCGCATAATTGTCTGCCATATCAAGCAACTCGGTTGGGCATACAAATGTGAAATCTGCGGGATAAAAGAAAAATATTGACCAGTGACCGAGGGTATCTTCCTTAGTGATTGTTTTAAACTCTCCGTTTACAAATGCGGGCACTGAAAATTCAGGGACGTTAGTATTGATTATAGTTTTGTTCATATTGATAATTTGTTTCAGTATATATAACAAAAACGGCATCACGAAGTTGGGAATGCCGTTAATAATAAATTATAAAAATTAAGTAACTATTCAAAATTATTTTATGTATTTAAGCCACGATACTATAATTGACT
>ENA-UAOM01000757-UAOM01000757.1-human-gut-metagenome-genome-assembly--contig:-NODE-757-length-11397-cov-8.587992_pt1 | contig 11397 bp, 6 predicted proteins | sample MGYA00243468_ERZ654555 | MGnify/ENA primary metagenome ERZ654555 (study PRJEB26926, sample SAMN06164434) | human gut metagenome | biome: ENVO:00009003; feature: ENVO:2100002; material: ENVO:00002003... | reverse complement strand
CAAACAAGGAAAATTGTGCTAACATAAAGCTAAGAAGATGGCTGGAGCTGATGACGGCGAAGGACTTAAGAGAATTCAGGGGGAAGAATGAGATAATGGACAAGGCGGTAGAGAGGATAGTAGAATCCAATGAGGACGAAGAGATAAGGGATATGATTATCCGGCAGAAGAAGGATGAATTTATCCGGAGGCTGGAGGCGGCGGAAGCAAAGAAACAAAAAGAGGAATTGGCTGCAATAAAGAGGGAAAAGGAAGAAGTAAAGAAGCAAAAAGCGGAAGTAAAGAGGGAAAAAGCGGAAGTAAAGAGGCAAAGGGATGAATTAGAGAGTCAAAAAGCGGAAGTACATAAGGAAAAAGCAGAGATAGCGAAGAGGCTATTAGCTATGGAGTTAAGCATAGATGAGGTAAGCAAGGCTACCGGATTAACTTTGGAGGAGATTCAGACCCTTTAACTTTTATAGTTGAATTAGGAGGTAAGTTTGGAGGATAAAATCTCTAGGCTTTCCTCCATTTTCTTTTTTATTTAATGAAAACGTTTGTAATCAGGTTAATTTTATTTTATAATAAAAGTACCGTTCATTTTATTAGGGGGATTTATATGAAAAAAATAGCTTTTACACTATTATCCGTATTTTTAATGTTCTTTTTTCTTTTTGGCTGTACTTCTAGTCCTGCCTTACCGCCGGAAGAAGATACGCCAACCCTTCCGCAAACGCCAACTGAGCCGACGATAATTTCTTCTCTATCCTCCGAACTTAAACAAAATTTATCGGCAGAAGGCTACGTTCAAAATAACATTGATGATTTTTCACTTTATGAAAATACTTCTTACTACCGCAAGGTTTCGACTGCGGATGAACTGATTACCGCAATAGCGGATGCTAAATATCATTATCAGAATGTTTGGGACGATACGACCAAAACCTATACCCAAATTCCAGCCGAAGGCTATACGGAGGAAACCATGCTGGGAAAAGTTAGGGTTATCGAAATTACCAGTGACCTTAACCTAGGCTATTATCAGCTGAGTGAAGCCGCTAAAAAAAGCGGTATCGTTGTAGATTACGGCTCTAAGATTCCGTCCTTACAGGCGTATTTAACGATGTCCGATATGGTTTTAGAAAACGGAATATCACAGATTAAAATCGAGAATACCTCTAATCTGCTTATATATTCTAAAAATGGAGCCAAGCTAACGCACTGCGGCTTTAAGCTGACGAGTGATACGAATGTCGTTTTCCGCAATTTATCATTTGATGAAATATGGCAGTGGGAGGACAGCTCCGTCAATACTGCGTCCAATATCGGTGATTATGATTGGTTTGGCTGGGCTTATTTCAAAATCTCCTTCTGTGGTTATATTTGGATAGACCATTGCCGTTTCGGAAAATCCTACGATGGACAGATTGATTATTCCAACCCTGTATATAATGCCAATGCCGGTACTGCCTTTCGGGCTCCGTATGGTGCCGATGGCTCTAATGGACTTCATATCTCGTGGTGCGAATTTCTTGCCGGCTCCGCGGATGAAAACGGATATTTGTTTCAAATGATGAATCAGATAGAACAGGAATACCAGCAGGGTAAGACAAATTATTTATATTATAATAAACTGCGGGATTCCGGAGCCAGCTTTGAGGATATTCTATACGGGCTGGCAATCCCACAGAAAAAGGGATTTTTATGCGGCGATGATGCAACCTTCTCCGGCTCCTATGATACTGCCGATGATTATAATTTTAATCTAAAGCTTCAGATTTCCTTTGCCAACTGTATTTTTAAAAATCTTGAGGACCGCCTGCCGAAACTGCGAGGCGGAAATGCTTATATGTATAATTGTATTGTTGACTGTCTGGAATATTCTAATTCCCGGGCAAAACTAAAGGCTGTTTCTGCCGCCAGCCGCGTTGCTGAAATCAACTCAAAATGGAAATGTGCTTTAGTATCACAAGGCATTGTGTGCGGCAATGGCGGAAGCGTTAAGGCGGAAAGCTGTATCTATCGGGGAATAGAAACGCTGTTAAAGAATAATGACAGTAAAAACAGTTCTCCTTATGTCAATGGCGGCTATCAGCTTGTGAATTGCAGCTATCAGAAAAATGAGGCTTCCCAAGTTTATATCGGTTCCTCTTCGGATTCCGGGAATAGCTTTACCAATTCTACGCCTTCCTTATTAAAAACAGCGGATTTTAAATGGCATACGGCAAATCAGCAGTCCCCGTTTATGGTATCCGCCTTTGCCTTGGAAGAATTAGAAGAGGTTTTGAATAATGCGACTTATGGTGCCGGTACCAATTCTTCCCTCCAGCAAGAATTTTTAAAAAGCGATTATACAAAATAAACCGCATTTTTAATCATCTTTTGTTTTTAATCACAAAAAAGGGTCTTTACGGCTCTTTTTCTTTTGCCTGTATTCCTATATTATCATTAAAAAAAAGGAATTTACGGGCAAATTTCTTGCTAAAATTGACTCTATATGATATAATCATATAGAAAGAAGGTATATCATGAAGCCTGTTAAGATAGCCACGGAATATATTACGCTTCAGCAACTGTTAAAAATGGAAAATTTTATAGGCTCTGGGGGAGAATCTAAATATTTTCTACGGGAAACCGCAGTATATGTCAACGATGAAGCCGAACAGCGGCGAGGACGGAAGCTTTATCCTTCCGATAAGGTAAAAATAAACGATAAAGAATTTGTGATTGAATGATAAAGAAAATTCATTTAAAAAACTTTCGGCGGTTTGACGATTTGGTTTTGGATGTACAGAGTCCGCTGCTGATTTTAAGCGGACGCAACGCTGCGGGGAAAACGACAGTATTAGAGGCGATTTATCTATGCTCTACCTCGAAAAGTCATCGGACGAATGAATTGAATGAGCTGATTACTGCCGGCAGGGAATATGCCGTTTGTGAAATAGAGGCTTCAAAACGATTAAAGATGATACTGTTCGCACAGGGGAAATCCTTATTTATCAATCAAAGAGAGATTTCCAAGCTGAGTGACTTTATTGGAAATTTGCAGGTTGTAATGTTCTCTCCCTATGATTTAAGACTGATACAAGGCTCTAAGGCGGAGCGGAGAAGGTTTTTAGATATGGAGTTATCCTTATTGGATAAAAGCTATCTGCGGGCTTCTGCCGCTTATAAACGACTGTTAAAGGAACGCAATGACCTTTTGAAAACGCAAAATATAGATATGAAATACTTAGATGTCTTAACCAGACAGCTCATAGAGGTTTTGGATATTTTATACCGTAAGCGGGTAGAATTTATTTATGAATTAAATACCTATCTTAGACAAATATCTTCGGATATGCAGATTGAAGAGATTCGGCTGGAATATGAAAAAACGTATGGTGAGGATATTTATGCTTCCTTTAAGGCGAAGGAAAAAACGGATATTTTGACGAGAGTGACAAGTATTGGCAGTCACCGCGATGATTTTCGCATATTTATTGATAATTTAGATGCCGGGGCGTATGCCTCCGAGGGGCAGATTCGGACGATTTGTATTGCCATAAAGCTGGCAGTAAAGGAATATATTACCTTTAAGACGAATGAAGAGCCTGTTTTATTGCTGGACGACGTTTTTGCCGCCTTGGATAAGAACAGGATAGAAAGCCTGACTAAGTATGTAAAGCGAAGCCGGCAAACCTTTATAACCACCACTTCCATTTTAGAAATTCCCGATGAATTATTAAAAAATGCGAGTGTGTTGAGAATAGATAGCTATAAGAAGGAGATTCAAGATGGAAAACAACAATAATTATAGTGCCTCTAATATTCAAATATTGGAGGGCTTGGAGGCAGTCAGAAAGCGTCCGGGTATGTATATCGGCTCTACCGGACCGAGAGGACTTCATCATTTGGTATGGGAAATTGTAGATAATTCAATCGACGAGGCTCTGGCAGGATATGCCGACCACATCGAGGTGGAAATTTTACCGGGTGAAATTATCAGCGTTACGGATAACGGACGGGGTATGCCTGTGGATTTACATCCGAAAACCGGTCGTCCGGCAGTGGAAACCATCTTTACGGTCCTTCATGCCGGCGGTAAGTTTGACGGAAGCTCCTATAAGGTTTCCGGCGGTCTGCACGGCGTTGGTGCGTCTGTTGTCAATGCTTTGTCAGAATGGCTTGAGGTGACCGTTCACCGCAATAATAAGGAATATTCTCAGCGGTATGAACGGGGCATTGTCGTATCGGATTTAAAGGAATACGGTCAGTCCAATCATACGGGGTCACAGGTAAGATTTAAGGCAGACCCGCTGATTTTTACGGAAACGACGGTATATGATTATGAAGTTTTGCGGAGCCGTATCCAGCAGCTTGCCTTTTTGAATAAGGGTATTCGGATTTCGATTCGGGATTTACGGCATAAGGAGCCGGTAGAAAATGTATATCACTATGAGGGCGGTATTAAGGAATATGTTGAATTTTTAAACCGGGGCAAAAAGCTGATTAATGAATCTATTATTTACTGTGAAAATGAAAAGGATAATATTCAGGTTGAGGTAGCCATTCAGTATAATGAAGAATACAATACCACGATTTATTCCTTTACGAATAATATTCATACCCATGAGGGAGGAACTCATGAGGAGGGCTTCCGTATGGCTTTAACCCGCTGCCTGAAAAAGTATGCCGAGGATAATAAGCTGCTAAAGAAGGACGAAGAAATTAATAATGAGGATGTCCGGGAGGGACTTACGGCAATTGTATCTATTAAGCACCCGAATCCGCAGTTTGAGGGACAGACCAAGACTAAACTGGGAAATACGGAGGTCAGAGCGATTGTTTCACAATCCTTCGGGGAATCCTTAGACCGGTATTTGCTGGAAAATCCAAAGGAAGCAAAGGCAATTATCGACAAATGCTTATTGGCTTCCCGGGCTCGTGTAGCGGCTAGAAAGGCTAGGGAGGCAACCCGGAGAAAATCTCCGTTAGACGGATTGATGCTGAATAGTAAGCTTGCGGATTGCCGTTGTAAGGACCCTTCCAAATCCGAAATGTATTTGGTCGAGGGTGATTCTGCCGGCGGCTCTGCCAAGTCCGGCAGGGATAGCGAGTATCAGGCGATTCTGCCGCTTCGGGGTAAGGTTTTAAACGTTCAGAAGGTAAGGCTGGAAAGAGCCCTATCCAATAATGAAATTCTGTCTATGATACAGGCTATCGGAACTGGTATTGGTGAAGAATTTGATATTACAAAGGCACGGTATCATAAAATCGTGATTATGACCGATGCGGACGTCGACGGCGAGCATATTTGTATCTTGCTGCTGACCTTTTTCTACCGCTTTATGCCGCAGTTAATCGAGCAGGGCTATATTTATGTTGCTAAGCCGCCTCTGTATAAGGCTCAAACCGGAAAGATAGTAAAATACGCGTATAGCGACGAGGAGCTGGAGGGGATTAAAGCCCTATATCCGGATAAAAAGCTGGATATTCAGAGATATAAGGGCTTAGGTGAAATGGACCCGGAGCAGCTGTGGGAAACGACGATGGACCCGGCATACAGAACTTTAGTTCAGGTTCATTTAGAGGATGCCTATATTGCCGACCAGACCTTTGAAATGCTGATGGGCGAAGAGGTAGAGCCTCGTAAAAAGTTTATTCAGGAAAATGCACATTATGCAAATAATCTGGATATTTAAGGACGGTGTAGCAGGATATGAACGAAAAGGATTTAGAATTTGAGCGGGCAATCGCAGAGCATGAGCATGATAAAATAGAACAGCTGGATATTAACAGCAAGGTAAAATCTTCCTTTCTAAATTATGCGATGAGCGTTATCATTGCCCGGGCCCTGCCGGACGCAAGGGACGGACTAAAACCCGTACAGCGAAGAATTTTGTACGGTATGAATGAGCTTAAGGTATTTTCCAATGTAGCTCATAAAAAGTCAGCCCGTATCGTCGGCGATGTTATGGGTAAATATCATCCGCACGGAGATTCCTCCATTTATGAGGCTATGGTCCGTATGGCTCAGGATTTCTCTTACCGCTATACCTTGGTTGACGGACATGGCAATTTTGGAAATATCGACGGTGACGGAGCTGCCGCCATGCGGTATACTGAGGCAAGAATGTCTAAGATTTCAATGGAAATGCTTCGGGATATAGAAAAAAATACTGTGGATTTTTCCGATAATTATGACGCAACCGAAATAGAGCCGGACGTACTTCCGTCCCGGTTTCCTAATCTGCTAGTCAATGGCTCCACAGGAATTGCCGTAGGTATGGCGACCAATATTCCTCCGCATAACCTAGGAGAGGTCATCGACGGTGTCATTGCCCTGATTCATAATCAGGAGCTTACGAGTGAAGAACTAATGAAATATATTCCCGGTCCGGATTTTCCGACGGGTGGCTTAATTCTTGGGCTGACCGGCTTAAAGAACGCCTATACGACCGGAAATGGGTCTATCGTTATCCGTTCTAAGGCAGAAATCGAGCATTTAAAGAACGGGAAAAGCCAGATTGTTGTGACTGAAATTCCGTATATGCTGAATAAAACCAGACTGATTGAACGGATTGCCGAGGTGGCTAAGGAAAAAATTGTCGATGGAATTACCGATTTAAGAGATGAATCCAATCGTAAGGGAATTAGAATTGTCATCGAGCTTCGTAAGGATGTTAATCCGGAGGTTATGCTGAATAATTTATATAAATATACTCAGCTTCAACAGAGCTATGGCATGAATATGATTTGTCTAGTCGACAATAAGCCGAAGGCTATTACGCTGAAGGAGGCATTGGAAGTCTACCTGAAGCATCAAATTGAGGTTATAACCCGCAGAACGCAGTTTGATTTGGATAAGGCTTTGGCAAGAATCCATATCTTAGACGGATATATTATCGCTCAGGACCATATTGAGGAAATTATCCGCATTATCCGGAATACCAATGACGGTACGGAAAAGGAAAAGCTGATGAGCCGCTTTAATTTATCCGATTTGCAGGCTCAGGCTATTTTGGATATGCAGCTTCGCCGTTTATCCGGATTAAATCGGGAAAAGATATTAACCGAGCATCACGATTTAACGGTTGCCTGTGAGAATTACCGCGGTATTTTGGCTTCCGAAGAACGGAAAAAGGAAATTATTGAAACCGAGCTTTTGGAAATTAAGGAAAAATACGGAGATGCCAGAAAGAGCGAGATTTCCCTGCATACGGATATTAATATTGAAAATGAAGATTTAATTCCTCGGGAAGAGGTTATCATTACCATTACCAATAAGGGCTATGCTAAGCGGATGAAGCAGGACGCCTATAAAACACAGAGCCGTGGCGGTGTCGGTATGTCCGGCATTAAAACCCATGAGGACGACGACGTAAGCATTATTCTTCCAACCTGTACGCATGATTATATTTTATTTTTCACAAACAAAGGAAGAGTATATACAATCAAGGGCTATCAGATTCCGGAGGGAAGCAGAACGTCTAAGGGGATTCCTCTGGTAAATACCCTGCAATTCCAGCCGGATGAACGGTTGGCTGCCGTGACGACAGTTAAAACCTTAGATGATGATTCCTCCTATTTATTCTTTGTGACGAAAAACGGAACGGTTAAGCGTACTTTGGTTTCTCAGTTTAAGAATATTCGGACGAATGGTATTATCGCCATTAATTTGGCAGACGACGATGAACTGCTTCAAGTGGAATGTACGAACGGCAACCGGGAAATCGTATTGGGTGCGACCAACGGAAAGGCTATCCATTTTAATGAAAATGATGTTCGTCCGATTGGACGAAGTGCTGCCGGCGTTCGCGGTATGATGATTCAGCCGGGAGAAAAGATTGTCGGTATGGCTGTTGTGACAGAAGAGAAAAATGAAATTTTGGTTGTCACGGAAAAGGGCTTCGGCAAGCGTTCAACAATCGAGGAATACCGGATTCAGGGACGTGGCGGTGCCGGCGTCAAGGCTTTGAATGTGACAGATAAAAATGGAGCCTTAGTGGCTTTGAAGAGCGTTTCCGACCAAGAGGATTTGATTATCACTACCGACAAGGGCGTTGTCATCAGAATGCATATTGCCGATATTTCTCAAACCGGCAGAGCGACGCAAGGAGTAAAGCTGATTCGGTTAAAGGACGACCAAGCGATTGCGACGGTAGCGGTAGTTGACCGTCAGGAGGAAGAGCCTGTCGAGCCGGAAAATCAAAACAAGGAAGAATAAGGTTTTGGTTTAACCTTTTGAGGCTGTATAGAAATTAATTTTGATAGTTTAAGATTTAGGAGCGACCGCTCCTTTTCTTTTTTTCATAAGGTGTCTTAAGTATTATTCAATAAAAAAACTGCCGGCTTTCCAGCGGCAGTCTGTAAATAGGAATGATTTTATTATATTGCCCGGATACTGTCTACCGGCTTCTTTTTAGCGATGGCATATACCGGCAGGAACGTGGAAATAATAGAAACCAAAATGGAAATACCCAATATCAGCAGTATAGATTTTGGTCCGAATACCAGCAGGGATAAATCGGATAATCCTTTACCCATTTGCGTATTAATGATATTACAAATGAATATACTTCCGATAATGGAAATAATAAAGCATATCAAAACAATCACAAAGGATTCACTGAAGAATATTTTAAATACATCTGTTCCTCTGGCTCCGACAGCTCTCAGGATTCCGATTTCTTTCTTTTTATTGGTTATGGATACAGAAATAAAGTTAAACAGAAGTAAAGTCGAGAATACCGCAAAGACGATACCTCCCCATAAAAAGACAACGCTTAGGGTTTCAATAAAGCTATCCACCATAGATAAGGTATCCGTAATATAGGAATTGATTTTAATGGTACTGTCGTCCTCTTCGGCTGTATAGTATTCCTTAACCAGAGAATTTAATTTTGCTGTATTTTTATCGTTATGGATAAATGCTCCGGTAATGGAAGCCTTCGTATCTATTTTATAATTGGTAGTGTAATGGCTGTCATTATATGGATTGTAATAGAATTGATTAAACAGCGTATCGGATAAGGCTATCGCTTCATAATATTGTGGGTCAAAGAAGAATCCGGCGATGATTGTTTTTTCGGATAAGCCCCGGTCTGTTTGCTGCATATTCCACGGGTTTTCAAAGTCCTCCAGCAAATTATTTTCTGCAAAGAAGGCATAAACCTCCTTCCAGCATTCTAGCTGCTGGGCTTCGTCAATCGTTTCTTCGTTTCCGTCGCTGGTTGTCAGTCTGCCGGAAAAGAAGGCATAAAACTTATCGGAAAGAGCTATGCCCGAATCTTCTCCGATATAGTAGAATTTAGAATAAAGCTCCGTATCGGTATTGATTCGATTATTGATAATTTTATTATAAATCAAATTGTAAAGTAAAGGCGAACTTAAATATACACAATTTTCCGCTGAATTCAAATTCGCGGAGCCGTCTAAATTATAAGCTGTGATGTCTTCTAGGTGGGTAATACTATTGCAGGATAAATCCTTATATTCGGCAAAATTTATATAGGCGTCCGTATAAACGAAAGAGTTAGAGGTATAATACTTTTTATTGGCACTATAAAAGTCATCGCTGACTAAAACCAAAGAATATATCCCTTTTGAAAGTTCGTTTGTCCATTCGTATAGGTTATTGCTATTCTTATTAATTATCAACTCTTTATATTTTTCCGGAATTAAATCCTCGACATTATAAACCCCGCTTACCTTATATTGAATTGTTTCGGATAATGGGTTTTGAAGATAAATACTTTTATTCAAAATATCTTCCTCTGCGTTTATAGTCAGTACAGAGTTATTTTCATCTCTAAGACCAAACTGCTGAATACTTTTAAAGGTATAGGAGGAAATCATAATTTCATTCTCTTTTTCCGGGTATTTTCCGGCAGTGATTCTTTCTCTAAGCGAATGTCCTTCCTTCACGCTGGCAAAGCCCAGAATTTGCCGGGAATAATAAGAGTTCGTGGCGGAATTGACATTGGAAATCGTTATTTGTTCCCTATAATCATCATTCGTTCCGATTGTGGAGGACGGCTTATTAAAGGTATAATAAAATATTGTATTATCACCATAGGTATTATACAGTCTGGTGACATCGCTTTCGCTTAAATAGGTCGAATATTTTTCTGTATAGGAATAATCATCCTCGGAAGTATGATAGGTTGCGTTATATGCCTTTTGGACGGAAATATATTCCGTATTGGAATTATATAAATTATTTACCAGCACGCTTTCTTTATCATAGAAGGTCATTGTGGATACGATACCGAGCATAATAAATGAAGTGACTGAAAGAAGAATGGTAAATATCAGCCGGATTGGCTTTAGTCTTAAGCTGGAAACACCGATTTTTGCGGCGTGTCTAAGCGGTAGACGGGAGCGTATCAGCTTGCTTTCGGCATCGGTGTACGTTTTATCGGCGATATTTTTTTCATCGGTTGCAACAAAGGCTTCTCTGGAGGTATCTCCGATTCTAGCCATATCCTTATAATCGGCAATATCCTTTTCGTGATTGCTGATAAGCACCTCGGAAGCAGAGGAGGTTATAAACTGATTCAGCACCCGGATATCCTCCTCGGACAGTTTTTGTCCCTGTTTAATGGATATGGTATGATTGTCTATCATGGTAATGTTGCCGATAGTTTTGGCTTCTAAGGCTTCCTTGGTGACATCGGATAAGATTCTGCCGTCCTTAAGCTCTATAATCCGGTCGCCGTAGATTTCCGCAAATTCCCGGTCATGGGAAACAACGATAACCAGCTTGGTCTGAGATAGCTTTTTCAGCGTTTCCAGTACCTGCTTTCCCGTATTGGAATCCAAGGCACCCGTCGGTTCGTCTGCCATAATGATTTCCGGGTCTTTAATCAAGGCTCTTGCGATAGCAATTCTTTGTTTTTGTCCGCCGGATAAGGTATTCGGTTTTCTTTTGGCAAAGTTTTCTAATTCGACCTGTTTTAAAAGCTCATGGATTCGTTCCTTATCCTTGGACTTTCCCTGAAGCTCTAACGCTAAGGCGATATTATCCTCCACACTGAATTCATTTAATATATTATATTCCTGAAAAACAAATCCGATAAAAGTATTTCGGTAGCTGTCAAAATCACTGCCGGAAAATGTTTTGGAGCTTCGCCCCTTGACGATAATTTCTCCGCTGTCGGGGGTATCCAGTCCTCCGCACAGGTTTAAGAGAGTAGATTTTCCGCTTCCGGATTTTCCCAGCAGAAACACCATGCCCTGCTGAGGAAATTTAATAGATACGTTATCTAGGGCTTTCGTTATGACGTTGCCTTTAGATTTATAGGTTTTGCATAAATTTTTAATTTCTAACATACGATATAATCTCCTTATGTATTCAAAAATAGACTGATTTCCCTTCAATTTATTATCTGTCTCTTATACACATCTCCGAGCCCACGAGACCCTAAGACATCT
>ENA-UAOM01000755-UAOM01000755.1-human-gut-metagenome-genome-assembly--contig:-NODE-755-length-11412-cov-4.565730_pt1 | contig 11412 bp, 10 predicted proteins | sample MGYA00243468_ERZ654555 | MGnify/ENA primary metagenome ERZ654555 (study PRJEB26926, sample SAMN06164434) | human gut metagenome | biome: ENVO:00009003; feature: ENVO:2100002; material: ENVO:00002003... | reverse complement strand
CCTTGACAGCGTCCTTATAGCTCAGGTTGACGCGGCCCTTGTCGTCGATCTCGGTGACCTTGACCCAGATCATGTCGCCGATGTTGACCACGTCCTCCACCTTCTCCACCCGGCGGTCGGCCAGCTTGGAGATGTGCACCATGCCGTCCTTGCCGGGGGCCAGCTCCACAAAGGCGCCGAACTGGAGGATGCGGACCACCTTGCCGTAGTACAGCTCGCCCACCTGGGGGACGAACACGATGGTGTCGATCATCTTCTTGGCGGCGTCGCAGGCCTCGGCGTTGGGGGAGGCGATGTGGATGGTGCCGTCGTCCTCAATGTCGATCTGAGCGCCGGACTCGGCGGTGATCTTCTGGATGACGGAGCCGCCCTTGCCGATGACCTCGCGGATCTTGTCGGGGTCGATCTTCATGGTGAGCATCTTGGGAGCATACTTGCTCACCTCGGTCCGGGGGGCGGAGATGCAGGGCAGCATGACCTCGTCCAGGATGGCATACCGGGCGTCCTTGGTGATCTCCAGGGCCTCCTTGATGATCTCATGGGTCAGGCCGTCGTTCTTCAGGTCCATCTGGATGGCGGTGATGCCCTTCTTGGTACCGGCGACCTTGAAGTCCATCTCGCCGTGGAAGTCCTCAACGCCCTGGATGTCGATAAAGGTGGTGAAATCGTCGCCGTCCTGAATAAGGCCGCAGGAGATGCCGGCAACGGGAGCCTTAATGGGAACGCCTGCGTCCATAAGCGCCAGCGTTGTGCCGCAGATGGAGCCCTGCGAGGTCGAGCCGTTGGAGGACAGGATCTCGGAGACTACGCGAATGGTGTACGGGAAGTCCTCTACCGAGGGGATGACGCTCTCGAGCGCCTTCTCGACCAGTGCGCCGTGGCCGTATTCGCGGCGGCCGGTGCTGCGGCTGGCACGAGCCTCGCCCGTGGAGTAAGAGGGCATGTTATAGTGATGCATGAAACGCTTCTCTTCCTCTTCCCAGATGGTGTCGAGCTTCTGGGACATGGACAGAGTTGCAAGTGTTGCTATCGAGAGCACCTGAGTCTGGCCGCGGGTGAACAGTGCCGAGCCGTGAACTCTGGGGATGATGCCGACCTCGCTGCCGAGGGGGCGGATCTCGTTCATTGCGCGGCCGTCAACACGCTTGCCGGCCAGCAGCCATTTCTTGACGACCTTCTTCTGCAGCTTGTACAGGATCTCGTCCATGTACTGCATCATGTCGGGGTGCTCCTCAGAGTACTTCTCCTCCATTGCGGTGACCCACTCGTTGACGCGCGCTTCGCGAACGTTCTTGTCGTCGGTATCCATGCAGTATTCCATGCCCGCAAACTCGTTCTCGACCAGCTTATTGAACAGCTCATCGTCGAATGCAGCATGCTCGTACTCAAACTTCGGCTTGCCTATCTCCGCGACCATCTTGTCGATGAGGTCAAGAACCGGCTGGAGGTGCTCATGAGCCTGCACGATGCCCTCGTACATTACGTCCTCGGGAACCTGGTCTGCCTCGGACTCGATCATGACGATCTTCTTATGGGTTGCAGCGATTGTGGTGGTCATGCGGTTGGTCTTGCGCTCTTCCTGGGTGGGGTTGAACAGATACTTCTCTCCGTCCCAGCCGAGGACGATGCCTGCGATGGGGCCGTTGAAGGGAACGTCGGAGATGCTGACCGCTGCCGATGCGCCGATCATTGCGGTGATCTCGGGGCTGCAATCGCGGTCAACGGACAGGACCTCGCATGCAATGACGACGTCGTTGCGCAGATCGGTCGGGAACAGGGGACGCATGGGGCGGTCGATCAGGCGTGATGCCAGGACTGCCGGCAGGCTGGGCTTGCCCTCGCGGCGCATGAAGCTGCCGGGGATGCGGCCGACTGCGTACAGCTTTTCGTTGAAATCGACCGACAGAGGGAAGTAATCAATGCCGTCCTTGGGACGTGCCGATGCGGTACAGGTAACGAGAACGGTGGTCTCGCCGTAGGTGACCAGAACCGCTGCGTTGCACAGCTCTGCCATCTTGCCTACTTCCATCTTCAGAGGACGGCCTTCGTACTCGATCTCAAACTTTCTGTAATCGGGAAACTCTTTGTGCGTGATTATCATTTGTTTTGCTCCTTTTCATTTTTCTATTTTCAAAAACCGCCGGAGCATAGCACTTGAAAACGGGTTTCACTCCGAAGCCTATTTTCAAATACTAAGCTCTTTTAGTGGCGATTTGAGATTTTTTAGTGGCGATTTGACGCAGCTGCGGATATGCATATTGCGGTTGCCCGGTATCGAGGCTGCGGAGGAAACCATGCGTGCCGCGCTGCCCATTAGTGCGATGTTGAGTTTTTGCACCGCACCCCTGTAGGGAACGGGCTTGCCCATTCCGCATGTACCGGTTTTATCTGCACTCACCGGTCGGGCTGACGCAATGGATGTATCGGTATCAGCGTAAAGGCGCTATTGAAATCCGTGCCGCAGGCACACCGCAATTATTCATCATTCATTATTAACTATTCATTTTTCAATGTGCCAAAACTTCTTTTGACACATTGAAAAAAGCAGGGGACATATTCACTTGTCCCCTGCTTAAAACCTTCATACCCTTCGGAAATGCCGGACTTACTTGCGGATGCCCAGCTTTGCAATGATTGCGCGGTAACGCTCGATATCCTTCTTTGCGAGGTAGTCGAGCAGACGGCGGCGCTTACCGACCATCTTGTACATGCCCAGACGGCTGTGGTCGTCGTTGGGATGGACCTTCAGGTGAGCGGTCAGCTCGCGGATGCGCTGAGTGAGGATAGCGATCTGAACCTCGGGAGAACCGGTGTCGTTCTCGTGGGTCTTGTTTGCCTCTATAACGGCGGTCTTGGTCTCTTTGGTGATCATAATGATACCCCTTTCATGATTTTTATATACCCAATGGCTAAGTAAAGGGAGGAAAGGTCTCCCGATCACTGAGCACACGGGCTTAGCCTTGTAATATTACCACTTACGGCGGCGTTTGTAAAGAGCTTTTTTCAGTTTGAGAGAAAGCCGTCGCCGCCGGGATTCAACTCTGCGGTCTTGAAGTACAGGCTCTTCAGGGTGTCCACGCTCGCGCCCTCCGTCATGCCGACAGACCAGCTGCTGCCGTTAAGATACCAGTAAACGATGCCGGCGCCCTTTCCGTCGAGCTTGAATAAGGGGTTTCCCTGCAAAAGCTCCAGGGTCATTGTCGGATCCTCGGCCCACTCATAGTTCATACCGGAGATGTCCTTCTGTTCATCCGTTTTCTGTGCACGGATGGTGAATGTGCCGTAATCCGCCTGATACAGCGTCTCGTCTCCGTCAATCGTCGTGTACACGGGCGTTTTGCCGTCGATCTCGGGCATGACGATACCGGCGGCCTTAAATTTCTCGGCACTCGATTCATGCACGGGGTTTGCTATCCGGCTGTTATCGTTTTCATTGGTCTTCTTGGCTTTATCGTTTGTCTGGCTGCCGCAGGCGCACAGCGCGAACACCATTGCAAGGCACAGCGCCGCGCAGACCGTTTTCTTAAAAGCTTTCATATGATAAACGCTCCTTTATTATGCTGATATGATGATCGATCAATGCTTCTATGACGAAGCCTCAGCAAAAAATGTTCCGCAAATATTTGATATTATCCGCGCCGTGTGATAACATTATTTCATTCTAACAGAGGAGAGCGAAAATGGACAGCAATTTTTTTGCGCTGATCTCGCGCATGCGCTACATCGAGCGCTGGAGCCTGATGCGCAATTCGATACATGAAAACATTCAGGAGCACAGCCACATGGTTGCGGTGATCGCGCACGCGCTGGGAGTTATTCGCCGCGACGTTTACGGCATCAACTGCGACCCCGAGGCCTGCGCCGCCGTTGCGCTGTATCACGACGCAAGCGAGATACTCACCGGCGATCTGCCTACGCCGATAAAATACCACGATGACGAGATCATGAGCGCTTACCGCCGCGTAGAGACCATTGCGTCGAAAAAACTGCTGGGCATGCTGCCCGAGGAGCTTCAGCCGGCCTTCGAGCCGATATTGACGGGGCAGACTCAGCGCGAGCTGCACCCGATAGTAAAGGCTGCCGACAAGCTGAGCGCCTACATCAAATGCATCGAAGAGCGCAAGGCCGGCAACAACGAATTTTTAAACGCCGAAAAGCAGACGCTTGAGGCGATACATGCTTACAACATGCCGGAGGCAGAATACTTCATCGAGCATTTCATTCCTGCATTTGAAAAAACTCTTGACGAATTGGGGACGATAAAATAATGGAAAATTCAAAGCTTCAGAGAATAAATGAGCTTGCGCGCATAAAAAAAGAGCGCGAGCTGACCGCCGAAGAAACGGCCGAGCGCGACGCGCTGCGCAAGGAATACCTCGACGAGTGGCGCAAGGGCGCGATCGAGGTGCTTGAGAACACATATATCCAGACGCCCGACGGCAAAAAGCACAAGCTTCAAAGGAAGGATAATAAATGACTGCCTTTTTCGTTTGCTTAAACGCGGTCGTTCCGATATTTCTCATCATGGCGCTCGGATGCCTTGCAAGGCATCTGGGCGCTATTAAGCGCGAGGACGTTCCCAAGCTCAACAGGCTTTTGTTTCGCTATTTCATGCCGGTAATGCTGTTTTACAACATCTACACCTCGGATCTTTCCGGCGCCGTGCAGCCGAAACTGCTCATATTCGCGGCCGCAGGCGTCCTTGCCGAGTATGCGCTCGCCTTTTGTTACGTCATGCTTACCGAAAAGGGCACCTCCAAGCGCGGCGTTAAGATCCAGGGCATTTACCGCTCGAATTTTGTCATAATCGGTCTGCCGCTTGCGACGGCTCTCGTCCCCGGCGCGGACGCAGGCTCTGTCGTTGTGCTCATCTCCGTCGTCGTTCCGATGTTCAACGCCATCGCAGTGATAACGCTTGAGCTGTTCAGCGGCAAAAGGCCAAACGCCCTCGGCATCATCATAGACGTTTTCAAAAATCCGCTCATCCTCGGCACGGTCGTCGGCATTGCGTTCCAGCTGCTCGGCATACGCCTGCCCGAGGCGCTGCTTTCCACCATAAAGCAGATAAGCGCCGCCACTAACCCCATGCTGCTGTTCATGCTCGGCGCGTTCTTCCAATGGGGCGGCATACATAAATACATCAAGGATCTCGTCGAGGTCTGCCTCGGCAGGCTCGTCGTCATGCCGGGTATCTTCCTCACCGCCGCTTACTTCCTCGGCATACGCGGCATCGCCTTTGCCGGTATGATCGCCATTTTCGGCTCGGCGACCGCCATTGCCTCCTTCACCATGGTCCAGCAGATGGGCGGCGACGATGAGCTTGCCGGAGATATTGTCGTTTCCACCAGCGCCCTGTGCTGCTTCACCATGTTCGCCTGGTCATTTATCTTCAAATCCCTCGGAGTTTTTTAGTGGCGCTTTGGGGCACCTGCGAATACATATATCTCCGGTAGCCCGGCAGCGCAGACTACGTCTGCGAAGTAATAAGTAAAAGGTAAAAGTGAAAAAGTTAGGTATTCGCCCGGAGGGCGAATGAATTTAAATCCGTGCCAAAGGCACACCCCATCTATTCACTATTACCTATTACCTCTTCACTGCGGCCAACGGTCGCTTGTAGGGGCGATCATTGATCGCCCTTTTGTTACTGCCTTACCTGCACAGAAATCTATAGTCGTAGGGAACGGATTCATCTGTTCCCTACAACTCTATTTCAGTGCCAGCAAAACCATAACAAAAGGGCGAGCAATGCTCGCCCCTACGATTATATGTTTTGGTGCCGACTTAACTTCAACACACGGAACGGGCAAGCCCGTTTTTTCAGTGGTGCATAAGCACCGAGGCCAATACGGTTGTTGCGGTATCCCGACCGTGAACTACCGGCGAAACCATAACAGGCGGAACGGATAAATCCGTTCCCTACGAGCGGCTGTTGGCCGCAGCGGAGAGCTAATAGCTGATAGTTAATAGGTTTTAATTCAACCCCTCGGCAGCAAAGCTGCCTGCTCCCCTTGACAGTGGAACCAATGGGTGCGATGCAAAATTCAACACCGCACTCATGTATGGCGAGGCAACCACGGTTTCCACCGCAACCTCGACACCGGGCACCGGCAATCACCGTATCCGTAGCTGCGTCAATTTGCCTCTAAAAATCAGTCTTCGGGGATGTGGATCTCGCGGATGAGGAAATCCTTGCCCGAGAGGATGGTTTTTTCAAAGCTGCCGCAGTTCGGGCAGTAGCCCTCGTGCTCGATGACGTTGAACAACTCGTTGCACTCGTCGCACTCGGCCATGCCGGGGATGATGTTGATGATAAGCTTAGTGTCTTTAAGGAAGGTATCCTCAACGACGACGGGGTAGATATCCTCAACGTATTTGGGAATGACCAGCGACAGCTCGCCGATGTCAAGGACGATCTCCGTGACCTCGGCGATGTTGTTGGCTTGGGCAAAGTCCGTGACGGTCTTGACCATCGAGCGGACGACGCCTATCTCATGCATGACGCAGCTCCTTTACTTTCTTGCGATCTTCTTGGTGACGAGCTTTGCGACTGCTGCCGGAGCGTTTCCGGCCGCGCCGAGCAGCGCCTTGAAGTACGGTGCGCCGACATAGTCGGTGACCTTCTCGAGGTGGATAGCGTCGAACTTGCACTTGGTGGTGCAGATGCCGCAGCCCACGCAGAGGCTCTCGTCAACGACCGCAGCGCCGCAGCCGAGGCAGCGTGAGGTCTCGATCTTCATCTGCTCCTCGGTGAGGGTACCGCGCAGATCCTTGAAGGTCTTCTTGGCTTCCTTGGCCGAGCCGTCGGCGGCCTTCTGTCTGGGAGCGGTGTCGAAGCCTGCTACGGAGATGCCTGCCGTTGCGGTGTTCATTGCCTTATAATCGCGTCTGTCGCGGCCGATGACCTGCGACTGGCCGGGATGCACATAGCGGTGGATGGAGATCGCGCCCTCCTTGCCTGCCGCGATAGCGTCGATGGCAAACTTCGGGCCGGTGACAACGTCGCCGCCTGCGAAAACGTCGGCAACGCTGGTCTGGTAGCTGGGCATGGAGACGTTGACGGTGCCCTTTGCGCCGGTGGCAAAATCCATGCCGTTAAGGTCGATCTTCTGGCCGATGGCGGAGATAACGGCGGAAACGGGCAGAGTTTCAAACTTGCCGGTGCCTACGGGCTTGCTGGCCTTGAGCTCCATGACCTCGACCTTGAGCGTCTCGGCCTTGCCCTCGCCGGTGATCTCGACGGGAGAAGCGAGGAACATGAACTTCACGCCCTCTGCGATCGCCTCTTCAACCTCGTCGTCTGCTGCCGGCATCGCGTCGCGGTCGCGGCGGTAGACTATCGTGGTCTTTGCGCCGAGGCGGACTGCCGCGCGCGCAACGTCGATGGCGACATTGCCGCCGCCGATAACTGCAACGTTCTTGCCGATATCGGGCTTCTCGCCGAGGTTTACCTCGCGCAGGAAGTCGATGCCGGTCATAACGCCGGGCAGCTCGTCGCCGGGGCAGCCGACCTTTGCGCCCTTGGACGCGCCGACTGCGAGGTAGAATGCCTTGAAGCCCTGCTCACGCAGCTTATCAAGGGTGATGTCCTTGCCGACCTCAACGCCGGTCTTGAACTTTACGCCCAGATCCTTGAGAACCTTGATCTCGGCATTGATAACGTCCTTTTCGAGGCGGAAGGAGGGTATGCCCATGGTGAGCATGCCGCCGAGCGCCTTTTCCTTTTCGTAAACGGTCACGGGGTAGCCCTTGACTGCGAGATAGTACGCGCAGCTCAGGCCGGCAGGGCCTGCGCCGATGACGGCGATCTTCTCTTCATAGGGCTTGCCGATCTGGTTGACCATCTTGGGAACGAAGCGGTGCTTGGACTCAAGATCCTTCTCGGCGATGAACTTTTTGATATCGTCGATAGCAATGGGCGAGTCGATGTCGCCGCGCGTGCATGCGTCCTCGCATGCCTTGTTGCAGATGCGGCCGCAGACTGCCGGGAACGGGTTTTCTTTCTTTATAAGCTCAAGCGCCTCGGTGTATCTTCCCTGAGCGGCGAGCTTAATATAGCCCTGAACGGGAACGTGCGCCGGGCACTGTGCCTTGCAGGGCGCCGTGCCGGACTCCATGACGTCGGTGCGGGTTGTGCGGTAATCGACGTTGTAGCTCTTCTTATCCCAGGGCACTTCCTTATCCGACTGATATGCGTCGGAGACATGCGGATCGGTGGTGCACAGCTTCTGGCCGAGCTTTACGGCGTTGGTCTGGCAGTTTTCAACGCACTGGCCGCAGGCGACGCACTTGTCCTTATCAACCTTGGCGATGAAGTTCGAGCTTACGCCGTCGGGAGAGCGGAACAGCTCTGCGATGCGCAGCGCATAGCAGGAGCAGCCGCAGCAGTTACATATGGCGTTTATGCCGTCAAAGCCGAGAGCCTGGTTGACCTCGTGGACAAGGCCGTTATCCTCGGCGCGCTTGAGCACCTCATAAGCCTCCTCCTTGCTGATCAGGCGGTGCTCGCCGTGCTTGGAGAAGTTGATGGCATTGTCGTCAAGGTACATGCACATATCCTCTTCAAGATGGCCGCAGCCCTCTCCGATCAGGCGGCGTGAACGGCGGCAGGAGCACGGGCCGACGGAAATCGCCTTTGCCTTCTCTATGATGGTTGCCAGCTCATCGTAGGATGCCGTGCGAGTGTTGCTTTCGACAGCACTCATAACGGGCATAACGCGCATGAAGTTAACGCCGTTGCCGAGAACCGGGGCAAGCATACCGACGCGGATGCGAGTGTATTCCTCGAAGCATGCTCCCAGATCGGGATACTTATCGCACTGTGCGCGATTGGAGAGGATGCCCTCCATGATGCCGGGCACCCAGATGGGATAGTAGTAGCAGGGCAGCTCGCCGCGATAGCGAACGCGGATAACGCCCGCATTTACGAGCTTGTCGCACTGCTCCTGAACAAATTCAACGCTCTTTTTGCATTTTTTTGCAAGCTCTGCCGCAGAAAATTCCTTCTCAAGACGCATACGCATCATGACAGAGCACATATCGTCATCGACGATGGGCTCGAGGATCCTGTATTCCGGATCCTTGTAGGTGATGCCGGTGTAGGTCATGCTTTCCAGGCTGATCTTTGAAGCCAGCGCCAGAATGTTAGGTCTGTTTGCCATAGTTTTTCCCCCTGTTTATTGTTGTTATATTTAAATGTATCTTCTCGCATATTACTCTAAAATATATTGTACCACATAGGTATACGCATTGTCAATTATTTGGCTTACCGTTTGGCACGTTAATTAACAACTGCGCACATTTATGTTCGAAAAGCCTGTTAAAAAAGCTGCAAACCCTTGAAACTGCACATTTTTTTGACCAGAACAATTTTTTACCACGCCTTTCCCGTATTCATGCAAAAAGACCTGAAATAATAGCGATTTGATTTAGATGGATTAATTTTTTTAAAAAATTGAACGTTTTTAATTCGTTTTAGTAAAATCGACGAAAATGGCCTATTTGTTTGAGTTTTGACAGTCGATTTTCATTGAAAATATCGGTTGAAATATTGACGCATTGTAAACTTGCATGTAAAATATGCATGCATTTTGAAAAAGCCATAAATAAAGCGAAGACAATTCCGCAGGAGGATCACTCGTCGGAATGCAGCGGATGAAGAAGCCGTCCGCCTGTCTGCCGCGGCAAGATTTTTTCTCTCCAGTGAAGCCCTGTTGCCCAAGGAATTGTTTTATCGAAGCGTTCCTTCGGAGCGACGGGGACTTTGTTTTGGTTTTAACAAGATGCAGGAAAAGAACATTAACCCCAGAGTTTTGCCGGGCGGTTGAGGAGCTGCTCCGCAAAACGGGCAATGTTAAAGAGATACTATTAAAGGAGAGTCATTATGAACAACAAAGCAGCCAAGGGCACATGGGCGGCAGCGTTTACGGTCGCCTCGGTGTGGTTCGGCACCCACGTCGGCGGCGGTTTCGCCTCCGGTAACCAGGTAGTAAGTTATTTTGCACAGTACGGCATGTGGGCCGCGGTTCTTCCCCTTATCGCAATGGGCATACTCGCACTGGTGATGTACACCGTTATGAAGTTTGCAAAGCTCAACGGCTTCACCAATTATAAGGACACCTTCTCGGCTCTGTATCCGAAGCCCTGGATGGAAGTCTTCTTTGAGATCTTCTACATCGTAATTCTTCTGGCGGCAGTTGCGGCAGCAGTCGCAGGCGCAGGCGAGGTTCTTGCAAACTTCTTCGGCGTTGACTATTCCGTCACCGCAAACAAGCTCATCTTCAACCTCATCATCGTTGCAGTGCTCATCATCCTGAGCATCTTCGGCGTAAAGCTTGTTATCGCAGCTTCCACCGTTCTTTCCATCGCAATTCTTATCTCCACCGCAGTCGTCGTTATCGCCGGCTTTGCAGCAGACTTCGACGCAATCAGCGCAAACCTGCTTACTCAGAACAGTATCACGGCAGCACCGTATGTTGACAATGCCGGCGAAGCGATCTGGCGCGGCGTTCTCGTTTACGCAGCATTCCAGTGCGTATCCATCCCCGCAATGATCGCAGCAGGCGAAGGCCTGACCCTCAAGGGCGTAAAGCGCGCAAACATCCTCGGCTGGCTCATGAACGGCCTTGCTCTTGCGGCATCCACCGCAATGCTCTCTCGCTGGTATCCGCTTCTCAAGGCTCTTCAGGACGGCGGTGTTGCAGGCTTTACCACCGCAGCAAACGGCATCCCCAACCAGACCGTTCTGACCCTCGTCGGCATCAAGTGGCTGATGGTGATCTTCAGCATTCTGCTGTTCAGCGCTTTCGTTTCCACCAGCGTCACCCTCGTATTCACCATGATCCAGCGCTTCCAGGGCGCCTGCTGCCCCAAGACCATCAAGAGCGAAAAGGCTCGCAGTGTTATCGTCGGCGTTATCGTCATCGCTATCTGCTTTGCGATCTCCCTGCTCGGCCTCGGCAACATCATCAAGTACGCTTACGGCTACGACGGCTACTACGCAATCCTCGTTATCTTCCTGCCCGTCCTGATCTGGGGTCTTCCCAAGGTCAAGAAGCTTTCCGCAGAGAAGAAGGCAGAGATCGAGTAATTAATCAGAATAATTCAAACACCACCGGATGACCGGTGGTGTTTGACCAAGGAACAGTGTCAGAAAATGAGAATAGCTATGATCGGCTCCGGCGCTGCCGGCAGCGTTTTTGCTTCATATCTTAATAAAGGCGGCGCAGAGCTTTGGCTCGTTGACCGCTACAAGGCGCACATGGACAAGGTCGCGCAGAGCGGAATGACCTTCGTCACCCCCTCGGGCGAGGAGCTCCTCACCGGCTTCCGCACCGCCTATTCCGCCGAGAATATCGGCGTTGTGGCTGTCTCTTATACACATCTGACGCTGCCGACGAACTCTAGGGTGTAGAT
>ENA-UAOM01000745-UAOM01000745.1-human-gut-metagenome-genome-assembly--contig:-NODE-745-length-11494-cov-4.165137_pt1 | contig 11494 bp, 10 predicted proteins | sample MGYA00243468_ERZ654555 | MGnify/ENA primary metagenome ERZ654555 (study PRJEB26926, sample SAMN06164434) | human gut metagenome | biome: ENVO:00009003; feature: ENVO:2100002; material: ENVO:00002003... | reverse complement strand
TTCCATATTCACCCTCGGCTTCAGAGGCGAAGCCCTCGCAAGCGTCAGCGCCGTTGCCAGAGTTGAAGTAATGACCAGGGCGGACGGCGAACAGAGCGGCACGCATTATATCATTGAGAACGGCGAAGAAAAGCTGCTCGATGACGCGGGCTGCCCCAAGGGCACCACGATGATAGTACGCGACCTGTTTTATAAGACCCCCGCAAGGATGAAATTTCTGAAGAAAGACGTCACCGAGGCGAACGCCGTTGCGGCGGTCGTCGACCGCATAGCGCTCTCTCACCCGGAGGTGTCGTTCAGATTTATCCGTGAGGGCAAGCAGACCCTCATCACAAGCGGCAGCGGTGAGCTGCTCGGCTGCATAAGAGAGATATTCGGCAAGGAATTTGCCTCGGGGTTGATACCCGCCTGCCATGAGGGCAACGGGGTAAAGGTCAGCGGCTATATCTCGAAGCCGACCGCTTCAAGGCCGAACCGCAATATGCAGTTTTTCTTTATAAACAACAGACTTATCAAGACCGCCACGGGCAGCGCGGCTCTGAGCGAGGGGTATAAGAATTCCATTATGGTCGGCAAATTTCCCGCTTGTGTGCTCAATATCGAGCTTGACCCGTCGCTTGTGGATGTCAACGTCCACCCCGCCAAGACCGAGGTCAGATTCTCGGATGAGCGGATGATATTCAGCGCGATATTCTATGCCTGCAAGGGCGCGCTCGCAGCGGGAGATACCCCGAAGCAGATGCATCACAGCGCCCCCAAGGTCGATTATTATAAAGCCCCCGAGAAGCCTGCAGAGCAGCTTCACATACCCGTTCAGCCGAAGCCTCAGGAGTTTTTCGTCCGTACCTCGGTGCAGCCGCAGAGGAGCGAATCGACGGTGATACAGCCCCGCGCGGCGGTGTTCAGCTCGCCGAAAAACGAGCCCGCTCCCGAGCCTGAGAAGCTCGAGGATATCCTGCTTTCGTCGCCGACAAAAATTCAAACAGCCGAGGAGATCATCCCCGAGCCTGTCAAGGTCGAGCCGACGGAAATCAATGAACCGAATGTGACGGAGGAGCCGAAAGCTCCCGAGAAGCCTGCGTTTGACGAGGATGAATTTTCGCTTGTCGGCGAGGCGTTCAAAACCTACATAATGTGCGAATACAAGGGCAAGCTCATCGTAATAGATAAGCACGCCGCCCATGAAAGAATAATATACGAGCAGCTCAAGCGCGACAGCGGTGAACGCTCCGCTCAGCTCCTGCTCATGCCCGTGACCGTCACCCTCTCAAAGGAGGAGTACGCCGCCGTTATCGACAATATCGAGCTTATCAACAGCTCGGGCTTTGAAGTCGAGGATTTCGGCAGCGGCTGCGTGATAGCGCGGGAGTGCCCGATGGAGCTTTCGGCAGACGATGTTGCCGCCGTTATCGAGGAGATAGCGGGCAGATTCGTCGATAAAAGGCAGGATGTTTCCTTTGAGAAGCTCGACTGGATATTCCATTCCGTCGCCTGCCGCAGCGCAATCAAGGCGGGCAACTTCACCTCAAGGCTCGAGATGGAGCGCTTCGCAAAGCAGCTCCTTTCAATGCCCGATATCCGTTACTGCCCCCACGGCAGACCTGTTATGATAGAAATTACCCAAAGAGAGTTGGAGAAGAATTTTGGCAGAGTCTAAGATACCTCTGGCTGCGATAGTCGGCCCGACCGCAAGCGGCAAAACTTCGCTTGCCGTCGCCGTATGCAAGGCGCTCGGCGGTGAGGCCGTCTCATGCGACTCCATGCAGATCTATAAAGGCATGGATATCGCCACGGCGAAGCCCACCAAGGCGGAGATGCAGAGGGTGCCGCATCATCTGATCGGCTTCCTTGACCCGAGCGAGCCTTTCAGCGTTGCCGATTACTGCACTCTCGCCTCCGAAGCGATACGCGATATACATTCGCGCGGCAGGCAGGCCGTCCTTGTCGGCGGCACGGGGCTGTATTATTCGTCTCTCGTCGATAACATCGAGTTTCTGCCCGAAAAATCCGATATCGCTTACCGTGAATTTCTCAAGGGAAGAGCGGAGCGGGAGGGGGCGCAGGCGCTGCTCGACGAGCTTGCCGAGATAGACCCCAAGGCAGCCTCCGAGCTGCACCCGAATAATCTCGGCCGTGTGATACGGGCGCTGGAGCTTTACCATACCACGGGCAAGACCAAGAGCTTCCAAAACGAGGAGTCAAAAAAGACTCCGTCGCCGTTCGATTTGAGGGCGGTGTGCCTTGACGCTCACGATAGGCAGGTGCTCTATGATCGCATTAATCTGCGTGTGGAGCTTATGCTTCAAGCCGGTCTTGTCGACGAGGCAAAAGCCTTTTTTGCCGAGCCTTTGGGCAGAACGGCGAAGCAGGCGATAGGCTACAAAGAGCTTTACCCGTATTTTGCGGGGGAGAGAACGCTCGACGAATGTGTTGAGCAGCTTAAAATGCAGACCCGCCGCTACGCCAAGCGCCAGTTGACCTGGTTTCGCAGGGACGAGCGGATAAAATTCCTTTATATAGACGATTACGACACGCCCGACGGGCTGCTAAATGCAGCGCTGGCGGCGCTTCGGGGGGAGTGAGAATGAAGCAAAAGGGGATACTTATCAAGGTGCTTTCCGTTCTGGCGGCTTTCATCATTTTCGGCTACTTTGCGGTGCAGATATATGAGATGATAGGCCGCAATTACGCTACCCGCACCGCTTACATCCAGACCGTCACTGACTCGGTCGACGTCGAGATGTTCGTCATTCGCGACGAGGTGATCCTCGATTCCGGCGGCTCGGGCGTGATAGTTCCGATAGCCGTCAACGGCGAGAGGGTCAGCAGGGGCAGCGAAATAGCCGCTTCGTTCCCGTCGGAGCAGAGCGCGGAGAATTATTCGCTTCTTCGTAACCTCAATAAAAAGCTCACCGCCTATAAGAAGATAAGCAGCCAGCTTCGGCTTGCGAATCTCGATATAGACAAGCTGTCTGATGAGATCGACGCCGATTTCATCTCAATGCTCAATATGGCATATAACAACGTTTATTCCTCCGTTGCCGAGAGCGAGCTTGCCTTCGCAGAGAAGCTCTCGCGTAAGCAAATTTCGCTCGGTCAGACGGTCGATTGCTCCGAGGCGATAGCTTCGCTCGAGTCTCAGATAGCTTCGCTCTCCGCAAGCAGCACTCCGTCGCGGATAGTCGCGGCAGAGAGCGCGGGATATTACGTCAGCAACCTCGACGGCTATGAAGGTCTACTGACGGCACAGGGCATTGACTCCCTCACCGCCGAGAGCCTGCAAAACGCCCTCGACAGTGGCGCAAAGAGCGTGCCCGAGCAGTCGCTCGGCAAGATAATCAGCGGCTACAATTGGTATGTCGCCTGCATTATCGACAATTCCGTGGCTTCGCAGCTAAAGACAAACGGCAAATGTAAGCTGAAGCTCGGCGATTTGACGGTTGAGACAAGCGTTTACGCCGTCAAGCCCGCCACGGAGGGCAAAAACCTTGCAATATTCAAGTGCAACCTTATGAATGAGCAGCTTGCGACGCTAAGACGCTTCAGCGGCTCGGTCATACTCAATGAATACACCGGCCTGCGGGTCAGCAAGGACGCCGTCAGAGTTGATAAGGACGGCGTGACGGGTGTATATGTCAGGCTTGCAAACATCGTTGAATTCAGAGTATTTGATACCCTTTATTCCACTGATGAATATATAATTACGGACGAACCCTCGGATTCGGATATCCTCGCAATGAAAAAGAAAGGATATCAATATCTCAAGCTCTATGACGAGGTCTTTGTTTCGGGAAAGGATCTAAAGGATGGAATGGTTATCGGATGAAGAGAGATTTAAGGCGATAGAAGAGAATCTGAAGCTGATTCGCGAGGATATCGCCGAGGCGGCGCTTGCCGGCGGCAGGCAGCCGAGCGATGTGGCGCTCATGGCGGTCACCAAGACGGTCGAGAGCAGATTCATCAATCACGCCATCGGCTGCGGGATAAACCTCATCGGCGAGAATAAGGTGCAGGAGTTCCTCGGCAAGGAGCCGGAGCTTGACCTCAGCGCCTGCAAGGCTCACCTGATAGGTCATTTGCAGTCAAATAAAGTCAAAAAGATAGTTGGCAGGGTCGACACGATACAGTCGGTCGACACGGTCGATATCGCGCGGGAGATAGGCAAGCGCTCGCTCGAGGCGGGGGTCAATACCAATATCCTGCTCGAGGTCAATGTCGGTAATGAGGACAGCAAGTTCGGCTTCACCCCCGAGGAGACCTTCGAGAGGGCGTGCGAAATTGCGGAAATTCAGGGCGTTTCTGTCAACGGATTGATGTGCGTAGCCCCGATATGCGAAAAAGAGAGCGAAATTCGGTCAATTTTTTCAAATATGCATCAACTGTTTATTGACATCCGTGATAAAAAAATAGATAATATTAATATGAGCGTTCTCTCAATGGGAATGTCCGGCGATTACAAACAGGCGATTCTTGAAGGCGCAAATCTCGTGCGTATCGGCTCGGCGATTTTCGGCGCAAGGATCTACAGATAACAAGGAGGATCAACCATGAATATCAAAGGTTTAGTCAGAAAGTTTATTAACGGTACAGACGACGATTATATCGAGAGCGAGGAGCAGGAATACGAGGACGATTTTGATTTCGCCCCCGACCAGTCTCCGCTGCCCGAGCCGCAGATCCATCCCGTCCACAGCAGAAGCGAAAAAGCCTCCGGCGGGAATGTTGTCAATATCAATTCTTCAAAGAACGCCTCGGGTCAGGTCAAGCCCCACGTCGTTTTCCAAAAGATAGACAGGTTTGAGGAAGTGGCCGAGGTCGCCGATATACTCAATGAGAAGAGGATCGTTATCCTTAACCTTGAGACCTGCCCCAACGACGCTTCACAGAGGATAATCGACTTCCTTTACGGCGTCGCATACGCAAATCACGGCGTATTTAAGAAGGTTGCGGGCAGAGCCTACATAATTACCCCCTACAGCGTTCCCGTTACCGGCGAGCTGCTTGACGAGATAAGCGGCGGCTCCTCAAATGAATGAACTATTAAGAGAGGATAGGTGTTGAAGATGCTTAAACCCGAACAGATAGTCAATGCAAAATTCACCCCCGTGAGCAAGGGTACTTACAGCGCCGAGGAGGTTGACGCTTTCCTCAAGACGGTCGCTTCCGAGTATGAGAAGTCGCTTGCCGAGAAGGCGGAGCTTATCAAGAAGATAAGCATCCTTGCCGACAAGATCGAGAGCTACCGCAGCGATGAGGAAGCCATAAAGCTCGCTCTGCTTGACGCTCATAAGATGGCTGAATCCGTCAGCAAGACCGCCAAGAATAAGGCGGATGAGACCGTCGCCGAGGCCGAGACCAAGTCAAAGGCGATAGTCGACGGTGCAAACCGCCAGTCCGCTCAGCTTATCGACGAGGCAAGGGCGCAGGCGAGGGATATTGTCGATAACGCCAAGAATGCCGTTGCTTCTCTCACCGAGAGGGCGCAGAACGAGACTAACCGTACCATCAACGCGGCCCGCTCCAAGGCCGCCGAGATTATCGCCGCCGCCGAAAACAGAGGCAAGGCGATTATCGGCAACAGCCGTGACGAATATACAAAATATATCGCCGCCATTGAGGAGGCGAAGAAGGATGCCGCCATTTTCAAGCAGACTCTTGCGGACCTTTGCCGCAAGGAGCTTGAGCAGGTCGAGGCTCTGCCCGACGACTGCATCATAGTTGCGGAGGATGTCGGCGACGACGTGCCCCTTTGTGACGAGCCGGCGGCCGAGATAGCCGAGGAGCTGACCGTTGAGGCAGCTGAAGTTGAAGAGACAGTCGAGGAGAAGCCCGCCGAGCCTACTATCCCCGCTGAGGCAGTCTTTGAGCCGGAAGCCGCCAAAGAGGAGGAAGCGACGGAAGAATCGGAGCCGGAGCAGCCCGCCGAGGAGGAGATACCTCAGGTAGAGGCAGCGGTCTATGTTCCCGAGCAGCCCAAGGAGGCCGAAGCCGAGGAACAGGAGATTGAGGAGGATTTTGACGACCTCTTCAGCCTTATTGACAGCACCGATTCCGAGAATATAGCCGCCGATATCGACGATGTGCTCCCCGAAGCCACCGAGGATGAGGTCGCCGCAGAGGCAGCCGAGGACGAGGAGGAATTTGAGGGCTTCAAGGTCGATCTCGACGAGATAGCCGACGCAGAAGAGGACGATGACGATGATGACGACGATATTTCGTCGCTGTTTGACAGCCTCTTTTAATAAATAACCGATTAGTGAGGTCAATATGTTTCAAGCGATATCTCTTGCAGTCATAGCGGCCCTGACGGTCATTGATCGCCTGACCAAATATGCGGCGGTCACCTCCGTTAAGCCGAACGGACCGTTCAAATTCCTTTTCGGTCTGTTTCAGCTCAGGTATGTTGAGAATACCGGAGCGGCGTTCAGCTCGTTTTCGGATAACACCGTGTTGCTCACCGTCTTTACCGTGCTCATTCTCATCGTCTGTCTCGTGCTGCTGATGATACGCAGGATAAAGCCCGTTTTCCCCAACATCTGTCTTGTGCTTATTGTTGCGGGCGGGCTGGGCAACGTGATAGACCGTGTTCTCTACGGCTATGTCATTGATTTCATCGAGCCGCTTTTCATGGATTTTGCTGTGTTCAATTTTGCGGATTGCTGCATCACCGTCGGCGCATTCATGCTCATCGGCTACGAAATATACGGCCTCATCCGTGATAAGAGCAGTAAAAAAGATCATAATGACGCAGAGCATTAATTCAATCGAATACGGCGAGCCTGTCAGCTTTGCCGTCGAGCCGAGCGATGACCTTGTTCGGCTTGATAAAACTCTGTCGCAGGCTCTCAGCGAGTATTCCCGCTCTTTTGTGCAGGGGCTGTTTGCCGACGGACTTGTGATGTGCAACGGCAGACAGGTTCAAAAGAATCATAAGCCGAGGCAGGGCGATATCGTCAGCTTCACCGTGCCCGAGCCGAAGGAGCTTTCGGTCAGGGCAGAGGATATCCCTCTTAATATAATGTATGAGGACGGCGACCTGCTCGTGGTCAATAAGCCGCAGGGCATGGTCGTTCACCCCGCGCCGGGTAACTATGAGGGCACCCTCGTCAACGCACTTTTGTGGCATTGCAAGGGCAACCTTTCGGGGATAAACGGCGTTATCCGCCCCGGCATTGTCCACCGCATTGATAAGGATACGAGCGGGCTGCTGCTCGTTGCCAAGACCGATGCGGCTCATGCCTCGCTTGCTCAGCAGATAAAGGAGCACTCGCTCGACCGTGAATACAGAGCCGTTATCTGCGGTAAGCTCAAAGAGAAGAGCGGCGTTGTGGACGCCCCGATAGGCAGGAGCACCGCCGACAGAAAGAAAATGTGTGTCACCGACAAGAATTCCAAAAACGCAGTCACCCATTATGAGGTGCTCGAGGAATTCAGCGGCTATTCCTTTGTGCGTCTGAAGCTCGAGACGGGCAGGACGCACCAGATAAGAGTTCATATGGCTTATCTCGGTCACCCCGTTGCGGGCGACCCGCTCTATGGCTCAAAGGATCGCTTCGGGATGCTCCGCGGGCAGTGCCTCCATGCGGGGCTTATCGGCTTCACTCACCCGACAACGGGGGAGAGGATACGTCTTGAAGCGCCGCTGCCCGAGTATTTCACAAACTTCCTCAGGAGAATAAAACAGTTATGATCGATAAAAAGCCGCTTTCGGATTGGCTCATTGTCTCCGATATCGACGGCACTCTCAATAATAAGCTCAGGCAGCTCCCGGAGAGGAATAGGCTCGCCATTGAGCGCTTTGTTGCCGAGGGTGGGCATTTCACCCTCGCCTCGGGCAGAAATCCGCAGTCCATGGAGCGGCATTTCCGCTCCCTGCCGATAGCGGGCACGCCCGCCGTCGTTATAAACGGCGCAGGCATCTATGATTTTTCCAAAAATGAAATGGTGTTTTTCAGCCCTATGAGCGATGAGGGGATGCGCCTTGCCGTTGAAGCGGCAAAAAAATTCCCGCTGGTCGATGTCATAGTTGTTGCAAAGGATACCATTTATATTACAGGCACGGGTTGGTTCGGCAAGCTCTTTGTCAGCGCCGATCATCTCGACCACTCGCACATTCGCAATATCGACGATGTGCCTAAAAAAGATTGGGGCAAGGTAATATTTTCCGGCTTGCCGACAGATATTAAGAGGGTGGAGAAGTTTTTCCGCTCGCTGACCGACCCCGATATCACGATGATGTCGTCCTCCATAGCCAGCTTTGAGATCCTTGCAAGGAATACTCACAAGGGCACGGCGGTGTTGAAGCTCGCCGAGCTTCTCGGCATTGATAAGTCTCATACGGGCGCAATAGGGGATTATTTCAACGATTACGATATGCTCAAAAGCGTCGGAGTGCCCGCCTGCTGCGGTCAGGCTCCGAAAGAGATGAAAAAAATAGCGCAATTCGTCGCCTGCCATTGCAACAAGGGCGCCGTTGCGGATTTCATCGAATACATAGAAAAAACGGCGGGGCACCGGGATTGACCGCCCGCCTTTACGCAATATCAATAAATCAAACAGGAGGTGGCTGCAATGGATGCAGTTATCAGAAAACAGTTGAAGATCAGGGCCTGCAAAGCGAGAATGGGGATCATCGAGGGCGTTTTTAACGCTAAATCGGGTCACCCAGGCGGCTCGCTTTCATGCGTTGATATTCTGACTTATCTCTATTTTGACCACATGAATATCGACCCGCAGGATCCCAAGAATGAGGATAGGGATCGCTTCGTGCTCTCCAAGGGTCACGCAGCCCCCGCTCTGTATTCAGTCCTCGCTCTCAGGGGCTTCTTCCCCGTTGAGGAGCTTAAAACTCTCAGAAAGAGCGATTCCATGCTTCAGGGTCACCCGAGCGTTAAGTATACCCCGGGCGTAGATATGTGCACCGGCTCCCTCGGTCAGGGCATCTCCGCCGCTTGCGGCATGGCTCTCGGCGCAAAGCTCGCAGGCAAGGACTTCAGAGTCTTCACCGTCCTCGGCGACGGCGAGATACAGGAGGGTCAGGTCTGGGAGGCTGCTATGTATGCCTCTGCAAAGGGCCTCGACAACCTCGTGGCGGTCGTTGACAACAACGGTCTCCAGATAGACGGCAAGATAGCCGAGGTCAATTCCCCCTATCCGATAGCCGAGAAATTCAAATCCTTCGGCTGGAATGTGCTTGAGATAAGCGCTCACAGCTTCGATGAGATAGACGCAGCTTTCAATGCGGCGGCCGAATTCAAAGGCAAGCCCTCCGTAATAGTCGCAAGCAGCGTTAAGGGCAAGGGCGTCTCCTTTATGGAGGATCAGGTCGGCTGGCACGGTACCGCCCCTAACGCCGAGCAGTATGAGCAGGCCATGAGCGAGCTTAACGCCGTTCTCGCAGAGCTTGAAGCATAAGAAAGGAAGGCATTGAAATGGCTGATATTATTAAAACTGCGACCCGTGACGCTTACGGCAAAGCGCTCGTCGAGCTTGGCGGGATAAATGATAAGATAGTTGTTTTGGACGCCGACCTTGCTGCGGCTACCAAGACGGGTATGTTTAAGAAGGCGTATCCCGACAGATTCTTTGACTCGGGCATAGCCGAGAGCAACATGATGGGTGTTGCCGCTGGTCTCGCTACCACAGGCTACACCGTATTCGCAAGCACCTTCGCAATGTTCGCGGCGGGCAGAGCCTATGAGCAGGTCAGAAACTCCATCGCGTATCCGCACCTTAACGTCAAGATCGGAGCTACCCATGCGGGCATCTCCGTCGGTGAGGACGGCGCGAGCCACCAGTGCTGCGAGGATATCGCGCTCATGCGTGTTATCCCCGGTATGGTCATAATCAACCCCGCTGATGATATCGAGGCCAGGGCGGCTGTTTTCGCCGCCGCCGAATACGAAGGCCCCGTTTATATGAGATTCGGCAGGCTTGCAGTGCCCAGAATTTTTGACGAGAGCTATAAATTCGAGCTCGGCAAGGCCGTCACCCTGCGTGAGGGCAGCGACGTGACGATAATCGCAACGGGCCTTATGGTCAATGAAGCGATCGAAGCCGCTAAAGCGCTTGCCGACGAGGGCATCAGCGCCGAGGTCATCAATATCCACACCATCAAGCCTCTTGATAAAGAAGCGGTCATTCGCTCCGCAGCAAAGACAGGCGCAGTTGTTACCGCAGAGGAGCACAGTATTATCGGCGGTCTTGGCGGCGCAGTCGCAGAGGCTCTTTGCGAGAGCGGCAAGCCCGTGCCCGTGGTCAGGCTCGGCGTCAACGACGTTTTCGGCAGATCCGGCCCCGCCGTTGAGCTTCTTCATATTTACGGTCTTGATGCACAGAATATTGTTGCAAAGGCCAAGCAGGCAATAGCGCTTAAATAAAAACTTAGGCGGTTGCTCCGTCTTGTCGGGGCAACCGCCCAATAGGATAGGGTGAGAGAGATTGAAGGAGCTTTTGGCTAAGCTTCGCGCAAACATCAAGATAGTTATAGCTGCGTTGGCGGCTCTTGTTGTCATTATCTGCGCCGTGGTCGTCATAACTCAGGTCGTCGGCTCAAAGTCGGCTCAGAATACGGTGACGGCCGTTTATAAGCGGGAGGGCAAGAGCGTTGTACGCATTGCGGGGCAGGAGCTCGTTATCGACGATACCACGGCGGACGATTTTGCCTGCGATAAGGAGCATGGCAGAGTATTCTACCGTGTGAATTCCGCCTCCTCCGATTCTCTCTATGACCTTTGCTATGTCGAGCTTAAAAAAGGCGAAATAACCGCCCCGAGGATAATCGACTACGGCGTTGAGAAGGATTACGGCGTTTCGAACGGCAAGGTGTATTACCGCAAATTCAACCGCAGCATAGGCGCCGACGACGGCTGCGTGTGCGACCCGGGCGATAAAAAGATAAGCACCTTCGCCGAGAATGTCAGCACTGTCTATACCCTTGACGGCGCAAGCGAGATATACTTTATCAAGATGCACGGCGATACCCGTGTGCTCTACCGCTTTGACGGCGAGCAGCCGACCGAGGCTGCAAGAAACGTTGTAGGCGTTTACACCTATAACGGTGTCGATAAGCCGCACATTATTTTTGAGAAAAAGTCGCAGACCGTAAACGGTGCGACGGAGATATATATCGCGGAGGCGGGCGGTCAGCCTGCGCTTATCTGCGATAACGCCGTCTCGGTGATGTATGATAACTACAGACCCGGCGGCAACCTCTATTATTTCACCTCGTCCGACGAGAGCGTGTCCTGGAGCTATGTTATCTCCGATAATTATGAGGAGAGCGACAAGAGCGTTACCCGCCCCCGCAGGACTGATTTCTTCTCATTCTTCGGCGTTTCCGCCGATTATAACAAGGCGCTGCGCGAATATCAGGATAAACTCATTCGCGATGAGATAAGAGCGGCGCTCAACGAATGCGTTGCAAACGGTGATTTCTCCGTCCCGGCGTTTACTGCCTTTGCCTGTCTCTTATACACATCTCCGAGCCCACGAG
>ENA-UAOM01000744-UAOM01000744.1-human-gut-metagenome-genome-assembly--contig:-NODE-744-length-11506-cov-5.004104_pt1 | contig 11506 bp, 9 predicted proteins | sample MGYA00243468_ERZ654555 | MGnify/ENA primary metagenome ERZ654555 (study PRJEB26926, sample SAMN06164434) | human gut metagenome | biome: ENVO:00009003; feature: ENVO:2100002; material: ENVO:00002003... | reverse complement strand
CCCTAGAGTTCGTCGGCAGCGTCAGATGTGTATAAGAGACAGAAGTTGTAGTCGCTTTTAGCGGCGGTCTCGATACATCATACACAGTAATGAAGTTGACCCAGGATGGCTGGGATGTTTATGCAGCATGCGCTAACACAGGTGGTTTCTCTGCCGAGCAGTTGAAGACCAACGAGGAGAACGCATATAAGTTGGGCGCCAAGGCATACGTCACTCTCGATGTTACCCACGAATATTACGAGAAATCATTGAAATACATGATTTTCGGTAATGTGCTCCGCAACAACTGCTACCCTATTTCAGTATCTTCTGAGCGTATCTTCCAGGCTATCGCCATCGCTCGTTACGCCAAGGAGATTGGTGCAGATGCTATCGCTCACGGAAGTACAGGTGCCGGCAACGACCAGATTCGTTTCGACATGACCTTCCTGGTAATGGCTCCTGGTGTAGAGATCATCACATTGACTCGTGACAAGGCGCTTTCTCGTAAGGAGGAGGTTGATTATTTGAACGAGCACGGCTTCTTTGCAGACTTCACCAAGTTGAAGTATTCTTATAACGTAGGTATCTGGGGAACCAGTATCTGCGGCGGTGAGATTCTCGACCCAACCCAGGGTCTTCCTGAGGAGGCTTACCTGAAGCACGTTACTGCCAAGGAAGAAGAGGCTGAACTGAAGATTACCTTCGAGAAAGGTGAGATTGTGGCTGTCAACGGCGAGAAGTTTGATGATAAGATTGCTGCCATCCAGAAGATTGAGGAGATTGGTGCTTCTTACGCCATCGGTCGCGACTGCAACGTGGGTGACACCATCATCGGTATCAAGGGTCGTGTAGCTTTCGAGGCTGCGGCTCCTAAGCTCATCATCGAGGCTCACCGCCTGTTGGAGAAGAGCACATTGAGCAAGTGGCAGCAGTATTGGAAGGATCAGGTAGGCAACTGGTACGGAATGTTCCTCCACGAGAGTCAGTACCTGGAGCCAGTGATGCCAGATATCGAGGCTATGCTGACTTCTTCTCAGCGCAACGTAAACGGTACAGCCATCTTGAAGCTCCGTCCATACAGTTTCCAGACTGTAGGTATCGATTCACCAGACGATTTGACCAAGTCTAAGCTCGGTGAGTATGGTGAGATGCAGCATGGTTGGACAGCAGAGGAAGCGAAAGGTTTCATCAAGGTAAGCTCTACCCCACTCCGTGTTTATTATGGTATGCACCCTAATGAGGAAAGATAATATGGTAAAAGTAGGTATTTTAGGAGCAGCTGGTTATACAGGAGGTGAGTTGATTCGCCTCCTTATCAACCATCCAGAGGCAGAGATTGTATTCGCCAACAGCGAGAGTAACGCCGGCAACCTGGTGGCTGAGGTTCACGAGGGATTGTATGGCGAGACCGACTTGAAGTTTACCGCCGAGATGCCTTTCGACCAGGTAGATGTTATCTTCTTCTGCTTCGGTCATGGCAAGAGCGAGGCGTTCCTGAAGGAGCACAATGTTCCGGAGAACGTGAAGATTATCGATTTGGCACAGGACTTCCGTCTTGCCCCAGAGACAGTGGTTGCCACCCAGCAGCCAACCCCAGCAGCTCACGATTTTGTATATGGTCTTCCAGAAATAAATGAATCAAAAATAGCCGTAGCTCAGCACGTGGCAAACCCAGGTTGTTTTGCAACCTGCATTCAACTTGGTTTGTTGCCTGCTGCTAAGATGGGCCTCATCAACAGCGATGTATCTGTCAACGCCATTACAGGCAGCACCGGCGCAGGTCAGAAGCCAGGCGCCACTACCCATTTCTCATGGCGCAACAACAACATGAGCATCTACAAGGCATTCAACCATCAGCACGTACCAGAGATTCGTGAGAGTCTGAAGCAGACACAGGGTTGTCTCGATGCAGCCATTGACTTCATCCCTTACCGTGGCGACTTCGCCCGTGGCATCTTCGCTACAGAAGTGGTGAAGACCGACAAGCCAATCGAGGAAATCGTAGCAGGTTACAAGGAGTTCTACAAGGATGCCAAGTTCACCCACTATGTGGATAAGGCAATCGACCTGAAGCAGGTGGTGAATACCAACAAGTGCCTGGTTCATGTGGATAAGTATGGCGATAAGCTCCTGATTACTTCCTGCATCGACAATCTTCTGAAGGGTGCCGTAGGTCAGGCTGTTCAGAACATGAACATCATGTTTGGTCTCGACCAGACAGCAGGTTTGAAACTCAAGCCATCAGCATTTTAGATAAAAGAATTCGGAAGAACGGATGAAAAATCATTCGTTCTTCTATCATAAAAAATAGTTTGTAATAAGATAACTCTATGAGTTGTCTTTCTTAAAACATAGATTTAACATGAAACTTTACGACGTATATCCTCTTTTCGATATTAATATTGTAAAAGGTAAGGGCTGCAAGGTATGGGACGACAAGGGTCAAGAATACCTCGACCTCTATGGCGGTCATGCCGTTATCAGCATCGGTCATTGCCATCCTCATTATGTGGAGATGCTCACCAACCAGTTGAACAATCTGGGTTTCTATTCCAACTCTGTCATCAACAAGTTGCAGGTGAAACTCGCTGAGCGTCTGGGCAAGATTAGCGGTTATGAAGATTATCAGTTCTTCCTCATCAACTCTGGTGCCGAGGCAAACGAGAATGCCTTGAAACTGGCTTCATTCACCAACGGAAGAACCCGCGTGCTTTCTATAGAGAAGGCTTTCCACGGCAGAACATCCCTTGCCGTAGAGGTAACAAATAATCCAAAGATCATCGCTCCTATCAATGATAATGGTCACGTAACCTATCTTCCTATCAACGATTTGGAGGCTTGGGAGAAGGAACTTGCCAAGGGCGATGTATGTGCTTGTATCATCGAAGCTATTCAGGGCGTAGGTGGTTGCAACATGGTAACTCCTGAGTTTGCTCAGGGATTACAGGCAGCCTGCAAGAAATACGGCACCTTCCTGATTTGCGATGAAATCCAGTGTGGTTATGGCAGAAGCGGTAAGTTCTTTGCACACCAGTGGTTGGGCATCAAGCCAGATCTCATCACCGTAGCCAAGGGTATCGGTAATGGTTTCCCTATGGGTGGCGTATTGATTTCTCCAGAGTTTACTCCTGTATATGGTCAGTTGGGTACAACCTTTGGTGGCAACCACCTGGCATGTACTGCCGCTCTCGCCGTTCTCGATGTATTTGAGAAGGAGAACCTGGTACAGAATGCGCATGAAGTTGGTGAATATCTCATCGCCCAGCTGAAGGAGTTGCAGAAGCGCAACAGCCACATCACAGAGGTTCGTGGCCGTGGTTTAATGGTAGGCGCCGTACTCGATATTCCTCACAAGGAAGTTCGCAGCAAGCTCATCCACGAGCAGCATTGCTTCACCGGTTGCGCCGGCACCAACATCCTCCGTATCCTCCCTCCATTGGTATTGACCAAGGAGAATGTAGATGACTTCATCGGAAGATTGGAAACCGTATTGAAGGAAGTATAAACCCATTGAGATAAGGATATAAAGAAAACTCAACCCATAAAAGAAATAGGAATCACTCCTATCGTGAGCAGCAAGCCCTTTGCGGTTTGCTGCTTTTTTGTTCCCCTCATAGGAAAAGTGAAGTTTTTTCTTGGCAAGATCGAAAGTGGATATGGTGACAGCGTGTAAGACGGTTGTCAGCAGACCTGAAAGAACGCTATCCAAAGATGGGTGTTTCGCCACGAAATCTGTGGTATATGAAAAAGTGCTATGAACGTTATGCAGGGCATAATGAGAAAGTGCAACGGAGCGTAGCACTTTTGCCGTGGTCGCACAATTTGCTGTTGTTGAGAAAGAGACTGAATGATAAAGCTACGCTATAGAGGTAGAACTTGCACTTGAAGATATGGGAAAACCTATTGGAGTGGCAGACTATCAGTTGATAGTACCGAAAGAGAAATTACAGAAAGTCCTTACTGATGAGATAAAGGCATTTAGTGAGGAAAAAGAAAAAAAAAGATTAATTGAGCAAGCAAATGTCAAAAGCAAATAATAGAGCGGCAGCCGATACATTTTTGGCTGTCGCTCTTGGCGTTTTAAGAAAAAGTTATTACCTTTGCCAACAGGAAGAGACAACGCAAGAGTAGCCGACGAATTCTTCACTCTTCGTTCTTCACTCTTCACTTACGAACATGACAGAGAAACAACAAAGCATGGCTGCCGCTGCCTTCGCCAAGAAATGGGAAGGCCGTGGATATGAGAAGGGCGAGAGCCAGACATTCTGGATAGAACTCCTCACCGAGATTTTCGAGGTGGAGAGTCCTTCAGTGTTCATCACCTTCGAGCAACAGGCACAGCTCGACCATACATCCTTCATCGACGGAATGATTCCCTCCACCCATGTGATGATAGAGCAGAAATCACTGGGCAAGGATTTGCGACAAGCCATCAAGCAGAGCGATGGCACACTCCTCACTCCCTTCCAGCAGGCACAGCGATACTCTGCCGTGTTGCCCTACTCCGAGCGACCTCGCTGGATTGTTACCTGCAACTTCGCCAAGTTTGATGTCTATGATATGGAGAACCCAAAGGGTGAGCCATCCCGTATTCTCCTCAAAGACTTGGAGAAGGAGTACTATCGCCTGCAATTCCTGGTAGAGCAGCAGGGCATTCACCTGCAACGAGAGATGGAGGTATCGATGAAAGCTGGCGAGATTGTCGGCAAACTTTATGATGCCTTTGTCACTCAGTATGATGCCAATGACCCTCAATCACTGCGTTACCTGAACATTCTTTGCGTGAGGTTGGTTTTCTGCCTCTATGCTGAGGATGCAGGAATCTTCGGTAAACGAGATATGTTCCATGATTTCTTGGCTCATTATCAGACGGAAGATATGAGAATGGCTCTGGTACAACTCTTCGAGGTTCTCAATACCCCTGCCGACAAGCGAAGCAAGTATCTCAATCCCTCGCTTGCCGCCTTTCCATATACCAATGGCGGACTCTTTGCCGAGGATATTGACATTCCGCAGTTCACCGACGAACTGCGTGATACGCTCCTGCAGCACGCCTCGCTCGATTTCGACTGGAGCGAGATTTCTCCAACCATCTTCGGCGGAGTGTTTGAGAGTACCCTCAATCCTGAGACTCGACGTTCAGGAGGTATGCACTACACCTCAATAGAGAATATCCACAAGGTTATCGACCCTCTGTTTTATAACGACCTTCGAACAGCGTTCGAAGACTGTTTGGAGGAAAGCAACATCAAGAAACGTATGCAGCAACTTCATGCCTTGCAAGACAAGATGGCAGAATTGCGTTTCTTCGATCCGGCGTGCGGTTCAGGTAACTTCCTCACAGAGACTTACCTTTCGCTCAGAAGACTGGAGAACGAGATTATCAAGCAGATATACAGCGTGGAGCAACTTAACGCCTTCGAGAATCCCATCAAGGTAAACATCCATCAGTTTTACGGCATCGAAATCAATGACTTCGCCGTCACCGTAGCCACCACCGCTCTCTGGATAAGCGAGGCGCAGATGATGGCAGAGACAGAGAAGATCATCCACCACGACATCGACTTCCTGCCTCTGAAGAGCTACGCTAACATTACAGAGGGCAACTCATTGCGAATTGCCTGGGAGGAGGTATGTCCGAAAGATGAGTTAGATTATATCATAGGTAATCCACCATTTGTAGGTTACTCATTGCAGAGCAAGGAACAAAAAGCTGATTTGCTCAATATTTTCGTGGATGAAAAGGGCAAACCATATAAGACAGCTGGCAAGATAGACTACGTGTCTGCTTGGTATTACAAGGCTGCCCAAATGATGCAGAACACTAACATCCACGCAGCTCTTGTTTCCACCAATTCCATCACACAAGGAGAGCAGGTTGCAGCGATATGGAAACCTCTCAAAGAAATGTTTGGCGTACATATCGACTTCGCTTACCGCACCTTCAGATGGGATAGCGAAGCTAGCCTGAAAGCACATGTACATTGCGTGATTGTAGGATTCTCGGATGTTCCTACCAACAAGCTAAAATTATTGTTTGACAACGGACAGGTGATAGAGGCGAAAAACATCAATGGGTATCTGATAGATTCGCCAGACGTTTTCGTAGAAAGCAGAACTAAAGCTCTTTGCGACATTCCGCTTATGACAAAAGGTAGCCAACCTACAGACGATGGCAACTTGATTATAGAGGCAGACGAATATGATGACTTCATTACAAAAGAACCCAATGCCAACAAATTTATACGTCCATTCGTAGGTGCGCAAGAGTTTTTGAACAAGAAAAAGCGTTGGTGTCTTTGGCTTGTTGGAGCTTCACCATCAGAACTTAAAGCATTGTCCGAAGTGAGAAAAAGAGTGGAAGCCGTCAGAGAGTTCCGGCTAAAGAGCAAGAAAGAGGCAACAAGAAAGAAAGCCGACATGCCAACCCTCTTTGATGAAAGAAGAGCCTCAACTACAGAGTACATTATTGTTCCAAGGCACTCGTCGGAAAACAGAAAATATATTCCAATGGGATTTGTCAATCCGAATATCATCGCAAGCGATGCTGTTCTAACAATCCCTTCCGCCACTCTCTACCACTTCGGCATCTTGGAGTCGAACGTCCACATGGCATGGATGCGAGCGGTGTGCGGTCGCTTGAAAAGCGACTATCGCTACAGCAAGGACGTGGTGTATAACAACTTCCCATGGCCATCTCCTACTCCAGAGCAGCAAGTGAAGATAGAGGCATCCGCCCAAGCCATCCTAGATGCGAGGGCATTGTATCCCGACTCTTCTCTCGCCGACCTCTATGACCCGACACTCATGCCAAAAGAGCTTTTACAAGCACATCGTCAGAACGACCGAGCCGTGATGGCAGCCTATGGTTTCTCCACCAAGATGACGGAGAGTGAATGCGTAGCGGAGCTGTTCAAGAAGTATGCGGAAATGGTGGAATAAAGAATTTGCAATATAAGCCAACAAGGGCATCTGCCTCCATCTCCATCATCTATAAGATAGGCAAGTACAAGGAGAAGAGAACCAAGGACGTGGATACTTCCAGAATGGGAGTAAACTAGCGAATTTCTTAAAAAATCGTCAGTAAACAAGCGTACTTTCTTAAAAAATCGTCTACAAACTGCTCTTTTTTCTGATAAAAGTAGTATCTTTGCACCGTAATTGCATTTTAACTATAAGACGACAATGAAAATAACAATTATCGGAGCAGGTGCTATGGGCGGTGCCATGGCTGAAGGACTCTTGCAGAGCGAGAAGTTCACTCCATCAGATATTACGGTATCTGACCATAACCAACCAGTATTGGATCACTTCGCAAGCGAAGGAGCCAGCGTAACTCTCGACAACCAGTTGGCTTGCCATGGCGCAGACATCATCTGTGTGGTAGTAAAGCCATGGTGCGTAGAGAAGACATTAAAGGGAATCAAGGATGCACTCAACTACAAGAGTCAGAAACTCGTAGTGGTAGCAGCCGGTGTGCCATCAGCCAACATCAAGGAGTGGCTGGACAAGGATGGTATCACCCCAACCTTCTTCCTCGTGATGCCAAACATCGCCATCGCCTACAAGCAGTCGATGACCTTCATCACTCCTGTAGATGCATCTGCTACAGAAATCCAGCAGATTACAGAAATCTTTGATGAATTGGGCGAAAGCCTCATCATGGAAGAACGTCTCTTCCCAGCAGCTACCGCTATGTCGTGTGCCATTGCTTACGCCATGCGCTATGTAAGAGCCAATGTGGAAGGCGGCGTAGAGATGGGCTTCAAGGCAAAGGATGCCCAGAAGATTGTCTTGCAGACCATCAAGGGTGCCGTAGAGCTGCTTCAGGAAACTGGCGAACACCCAGAGGCTGCCATTGATAAAGTAACAACTCCTGGCGGCTGCACCATCAAGGGCCTCAATACCATGGAACAAGGCGGCTTTACCAGCGCAGTAATCAATGGTTTATTGGCTGGGAAAAAATAAGAAAATGATACAATGAATGCTGCACAGATTACTTTATTTGTGCAGCATTTTCGTTTTTATAAGCACAAAGAGTTTTAAAAACGTAAGTTTTTTGAGCCGTTTTAAATATTTTTCGTATCTTTGCGCTTACATTTCGAAATTGCCCATCAGCAACTGTTCGATGTATTATCAAAGCAAACAATAAAAAGAATATTTTATGGACGAAGCAATCAAACAAATCGGTGAAAGGCTGAAAGGTCTCCGCGAGGTTCTCAATATTCCTGCCGAGGAAATTGCAGAACTGTGCGAAATCAGTCTTGATCATTACCTCAAGATAGAATCCGGTGAGGCGGATCCTTCTGTTTATCGCCTGTCAAAAATCTCTAAGCGATACGGCATCGACCTCGACGTATTGCTCTTCGGCGAGGAACCTCGCATGAAGGGATACTACGTAACCCGCAAGGGACAGGGACCGGAGATTGATCGCAACAACCAGTATAAATACCAGAGCCTTGCCGTAGGATTCAAGGATAGAAAGGTGAATCCGTTCATGGTACAGGTGGATCCGTTGCCAGGCGACAAGAAGCCAAACAAGAACGGACACGACGGACAGGAATATGATTATGTGATTGAGGGACAGCTCGAAGTAACCATCGAAGAAAAGGTGATGGTGCTGAATCCAGGCGACAGCATCTACTTCGACAGTAGAAAGTCGCATTGCTTCCGCTCACTCAACAATGAGCCAGCCAAGTTCCTTTGTATAATTATCTAGAAGAGTAACTATGATCGAGAGATTTCTAAAACAGACAAAATTCACTTCAGAGCAAGACTTCAAGGAGCATCTGGAGTTTATCATACCAGAAGATTTCAACTTTGCCTATGACGTGATGGACGAATGGGCAAAGATCAAACCAGACCACGTGGCACTGCTTTGGGCAAGTGAACGTGGCGAAGAAATCCGTTTTACATACAAGGACCTGAAGGAGCAGAGCGACAAGGCTGCTGCTTACTTCCAGAGTCTCGGCATCGGTCACGATGATAAGGTGATGCTGATTCTGAAGCGTCACTATCAGTGGTGGCTTGCCATGCTCGGTCTCCACAAGTTGGGCGCCGTAGCCATCCCTGCCACCCACATGCTTACCAAGCACGACATCGTTTACCGCAACAATGCAGCAAGCGTGAAGGCTATCATCTGCTGCGGCGATGATTACGTGGTAGAGCAGGTTAATCAGGCAATGCCAGAGAGTCCGACTGTCAAGACATTGATTAGTATCGGTCCAGACATCCCTGAAGGTTTCCACGACTGGATGAAGGAATGGAACGAATGCGCTCCTTTCATTCGCCCTGAACATGTAAACTCTAATGAGGATACCCTGCTGATGTACTTCACATCGGGAACCACAGGCGAGCCAAAGATGGTGGCACACGATCACCTCTATGCGCTCGGTCATCTGACCACGGGTGTATATTGGCACAATCTCCACGAGAACTCCATCCACCTTACCGTAGCCGATACCGGTTGGGGCAAGGCTGTATGGGGCAAACTCTACGGACAATGGTTTGCCGGAGCCACCGTCTTCGTCTTCGATCACGAGAAGTTTACGGCGGATAAGATCATGCGCCAGATTGAGAAGTATCACATCACCTCTTTCTGTGCCCCTCCTACCATCTATCGCTTCATGATTCAGGAAGATTTCTCTAAGTATGACTTCAGCAGTCTTGAATACTGCACCACAGCGGGAGAGGCAATGAACCCATCCGTGGCAGAGACCTTCCAAAAACTTACTGGTGTTCAGATTTACGAGGGCTTCGGACAGACAGAGACCACGATGACACTCGGAACCTTCCCTTGGATCAAGCCAAAGCCAGGAAGCATGGGCAAGCCAAACCCACAATATGATGTTCACATCCTTCGCCCAGACATGACGGAATGCGAGGATGGTGAAAAGGGCGAGATTTGCATCCGCATCGGCGACGACAAGCCTATCGGCCTCTTCAAATATTACTATCGTGACGAGAAGCAGACCAAATCGGTTTGGCATGATGGTTACTATCACACGGGCGATATGGCCTGGCGTGATGAGGAAGGCTACTTCTGGTTTGAGGGAAGAATCGATGACGTGATCAAGAGTTCGGGCTACCGTATCGGTCCTTTCGAGGTAGAGAATGCCCTGATGACTCACCCTGCCGTAGTTGAGTGCGCCATCACCGGTGTGCCAGACCCAATCCGCGGTATGGTAGTCAAGGCAACCGTCGTACTGAAGGATAAATACAAGAGTATGGCAGGTCCAGACCTCATCAAGAAGTTGCAGGATCATGTGAAGCACGAGACTGCCCCTTATAAATATCCTCGCATCATCGAATTCGTAGATGAACTGCCAAAGACCATCTCCGGCAAGATTCGAAGAGTAGAGATTCGAGAAAAAGACAATAAAAAATAAAGAAGAATGCGCTGGGAGGGCAGGTTTTGTTTCCTACCCTCACCCAGTATGTCAACATAAAAGAATTTATGAGACGAATAGTAGTAAAGGTGGGCAGCAACGTACTGACCCGAGAGGATGGACATTTGAACGTAACAAGAATGTCGGCTTTGGTAGACCAACTGGCTTGGTTGAGAAGGCACGACTACGAGGTGATCCTCGTATCTTCTGGTGCCGTAATGGCAGGAAGAGGCGAGCTTCAGGTAGACCACCAGCTGGACAGTGTAGAACAGCGACAGTTGTTCTCTTCGGTAGGTCAAGGCAAGCTGATTAGATTGTATTACGACTTGTTCAGAGAATACAACATCAAGGTGGGACAAGTATTGACCATGAAGGAAAATTTCCTCGCCAAGGAACAATACCAGAACCAAAAGGCTTGTATGGAACTGATGTTGGAGAACGGCGTGCTCCCTATCGTGAATGAGAACGATACCGTGTGCCTCACCGAATTGATGTTCACCGATAATGACGAGTTGTCAGGCTTGATAGCCAGGATGCTGAATGCCGATGCCTTAGTTTTACTTTCCAATGTGGATGGCATCTACAATGGCGACCCTTCCCTACCGACCTCCCGCATCATCCCTTCGGTATATTACGACCGAGACGTGAGCGAGTATGTGAGCGACGAGAAGAGTAGCCATGGTAGAGGCGGCATGATTTCCAAGTTAAAGACCGCCCAGGATGTAGCCAATGCCGGCATCAAGGTAATCATCGCCAACGGCAATACGCCAAACATCCTCATCAATCTGAAGGAGCATCCGATGGAAACCCTTCATACTGAGTTTGTGGCAAGACCGCTAAACAAGTAAAATCATTAGGGATAAGAAATACAGAAACCTAAAAAAGCAGCAAGCCTATTATAGACTTTGCTGCTTTTCGTTTTCATTATGAATAGTTGATACGTTATTCTAATACCAATACATGGCTGGTTCCATCTGTCTGGCTGAATACATTCAAGCCGACTTTCATCAGATAGTCACCGCTGTACTGCTTGCCATTGCACTCCAAATCAGATTCCTTGCCAGGCATCAGATTGGTCTCCTTTACGGCTGTCTCTTATACACATCTCCGAGCCCACGAGACCCTAAGACATCTCG
>ENA-UAOM01000740-UAOM01000740.1-human-gut-metagenome-genome-assembly--contig:-NODE-740-length-11533-cov-4.780711_pt1 | contig 11533 bp, 10 predicted proteins | sample MGYA00243468_ERZ654555 | MGnify/ENA primary metagenome ERZ654555 (study PRJEB26926, sample SAMN06164434) | human gut metagenome | biome: ENVO:00009003; feature: ENVO:2100002; material: ENVO:00002003... | reverse complement strand
GATGTGTATAAGAGACAGATTTTGTCTGAATCCATAAGTGTGCGCGCGGCAGCCGCGCCGGTCGGGTAGCCGCCGAACATACCGAGCAGCAGGGCGGGCAGGCATTCGCCCGGCAGGCCGAATATTTTTTGCATTGCGGGCGAAACGGCTTTCTTTATCCCCTCGGGCAATTCGCCCGAGCCGAGCAGCCCCGCCGCGGCGGTGAAGCCGAAGAGCGACGGGATTATCACCTCGCCGCAGCTTTGCAGCCCGCGCGACACCCCTTTGGCAAAGTCGGCGGGTGAGGCTGCGACCGCCGCAAAGAGCAGCAGCCCCGCGGCGCTTAAAATATATCCGCTTTTTTTCATTGCCGTCACCTCGCCCTCCGTTCATTCTATGCGGGCGCTGTTCTTTTTATCGGTCGCCCGTCATAATTTTATATACGGGGTGACTTGAATGAAGGACAGAAACCGTCGGAGAGACGAACGCAGGGAGAGGCTCATGGAATCCATAGGCCGCAGCCTTGATATCCCGCAGGATACCTTCGGCGGCTGCGCCCATATCGAGCTGCGGGGCAACCGTGAGGCGATAGTTGACGGCTGCTGCGGGGTGCTGGAATACTGCGACGACGCCATTGCCCTGAATACGGGCAGGCTGACCGTGCGGTTCAGGGGCTGCGATCTGACCATTCTCTCCATGCAGAACGGTCAGGCGGTCATCAAAGGGATGATCAGCTCCCTTGAATACGGTAATTAGGAGGATATTTGGGGCGCTATGCTGATACTGAGGCTGTTTAGATATCTCTTAGGCTATGTCCGCTTTGCCGCATGGGGCGGCTTCCCCGAGCGATTTATAAATCTGTGCGAGCACAACCGAATTCTGCTCTGGGATGTGCGTAGCAGGGACGGCGTGATCACCGCCTGCACCGACCGCAGCGGCTATAAACGGATGCGCTGCGCCGCCCGCCGCTCGGGCATGAGGCTGAGGATAAAAAAGAAATGCGGGCTGCCGTTCTTTCTGAACAGGCACAGCCGCAGGGTTGGGATAATCATCGGAATGTGTATTTGCGTCTCGTCGCTGCTGATACTGTCGACCCGCCTTTGGAGCATCGAGGTCACGGGCAACGACCGAGTGCCGAGCGAGGAGATAATCGCCGCGTTTGAGCAGGCGGGGGTGCGCCTCGGCACGGCGTGCGAAAAGATAGACGAGGACGCCGCCGAGGAGGAAGCGATGAAGCACCTAAGCGGCATCCTCTGGATAAATATCAATGTTCGGGGCAGCTCGGCGTTCATCGAGGTCAGGGAGACAACGGAGCAGCCGACTCTTGAGAGTGATGAGCCGGGCAATATCGTCGCAGCCGAGGACGGGCAGATAGTTATCCTGCGCCCGTTCAACGGCACTCAGGAGCAAAAGATAGGCAACAGCGTGCTCAAGGGCGAGCTGCTTATAAGCGGCATGGAGGAGAATAAAGATTTGACCGTGTCCTTTTGCAGGGCGGACGGCTATGTGGTCGCGCGCACAGCAAAGAGCTTCTCCGCCTCATGCCCCGCAGAATTCTCCGCAGAGCGTGTCACCAAGGCGAAGCGCAGCTTTCGGCTGAATTTCCTGACTCTCTCGGTGCCGTTGACTCCGTCCGCGGGGGAGGGGGCGTATGCCGAGCAAAAGCGCCTGCGCCTGAACGGCGTGACGATGCCTGTCGGCGTTACGGTGAGCACCGTTCAGGAGAAAGCGCCCGCCGATATAAGTCTTAGCGAAAGCAGGGCGCAGCTTGTGGCTCAGCTCGGCTTCCTTGAGCGCTGCGCCGATGAATTCAGATATATCTACGCCGAATCCGCCGAAACAAATATGCGCTCCGACGGTGGCGGCTGCTCGGTCGAGGGCAGCTTCACCTGCCTTGAGAATATCGGCGCAAGCGAGCCGATGGAGATAGAGCAGGGGCAAAAAGAAGCGGGACCGCCGCAGTAACGCAGCGATCCCGTTTGCTATATTACATTATTATTTAAGGAAACCGTTGATGATGACGTTCTCCGCCTCTTCCTCCGTCATGCCGAAGGTCATCAGCTTGATGAGCTGGTCGTTGTTGATCCTGCCTATCGCCGCCTCATGGACTATCTGAGCGTCGGCGCAGTTCGCCGTGATGGCGGGTATCGAGCTGACCGTTGCGTTATCCATTATGATGGAGTCGCACTGCACATGGGCGCGGCACCTTGCGTTGCCCACGGCGTTCGGGTGGAATATCTGCTTTGAATTCTCCTTTGCGACGGAGCGGGAGATTATGCGGGAGGAGGCGCCGTCGCCGTTGAGGCAGACCTCGATATCAGAGCGGGCGTGCTGGCTGCCGTGGGTGAGCAGTCTTTCGGTCACGATGAGCTTTGCGCCTGCGCCGAGGGAGGCTTTGGTGTCTCTTACGGTGGAGTCAACGCCCTTTATCTGCACCATTTCCATCTCGCACACGGAGTTCTCGCCCTGTTCGACTATGGTGACGGGGTTGAGTATCCTCTCACCCTTGCCGTCGCCCTCGCCGTAATGCTTCTCAACATATTTTATCTTGGCATTCTTGCCGATATGGAAGGTATGGATGCCGTCGTGCCGGGAATTTTGGCTGCCGTCGTTGTGGATTCCGCAGCCTGCGACTATCAGCACGTCCGCGCCCTCGCCGATATAGAAGTCGTTGTAGACCACGTCGTCAAGACCCGTTTCGGTCAAAATGACGGGGATATGAACGCTCTCATTCTTTGTGCCGGGGGCTACGATGATGTCGATGCCGGGCTTGTCCGTCTTGGGGACTATCTCGATATTGGCGGTGGACTGCCTCGCGATGCCGCCGCCGTTTTTGCGGATATTGTATGCGCCTGCGGGCACGCCGTGGAGGTCGGCGATGGTCTCAAGCAATGAAAGATCTACTTTTTCCATTATTCGTTGCCCGCCTTTCCTCTGAAATCACACTCGCTGTCGAATTCGCCCATGAGCTTCGGGAGAATTTCTTCCTTGGTGCCGACGCTCTTGACCTTGCCGTCGGCGATGACTATCATCGTGTCGGCAAGCTGCATTATCCTCTCCTGATGCGAGATGACGATAACGCTCTCGTGGCTGCCTGAGCACATCGCCTTGAAGCTCTCGACAAGCATTGAGAAGCTCCAAAGGTCTATGCCCGCCTCGGGCTCGTCAAATATTGCGAGGTTGAGCTTACGCGCCATAAGAGTGGCGATCTCTATCCTCTTTGCTTCACCGCCTGAGAGGGAGGTATCCATCTCGCGGTTGAGGTAATCCTTGGAGCACAGGCCGACGCTTGTGAGGTAGCCGCAGCATTCATCCTCGGGCAGCTCGGAGCCGGCCGCAAGCGAAAGCAGGCGGCGCACGGTGAGGCCCTTGAATCTGGGCGGCTGCTGGAAGGCGTAGCCGATGCCCTTCTTTGCCCTCTCGGTCACGGAGAGCAATGTGATATCCTCGCCGTTGAAGAGTATCCTGCCCTCGGTGGGCTTCTCGATACCCATTATGAGCCTTGCGAGGGTGGATTTGCCGCCGCCGTTCGGGCCGGTGATAACGGTGAACGAGCCGTCGGGTATCTCAAGGCTGATATTGTCGATGATCTCAAGATCGGAGCCGTCGACCCCGACCTTAAATGAAATGTTTTCGAGTTTTAACATAAATTATCTCCATTTTCGCCAAAATAAACATCCGAAGATATTATACTTTGATACGGAGAAATTATCAATACTAAAATAATATAATTTTATCAGGGATGAGGCAGATTTTTTCGGTAAGCCTCCATAATGTCCTTAAATACTTCGCCGTTTGAGGGCGGAGTCCAGGTTATAGCGTTTGCGCCTGCCTCTATCGTCCTCATTATGCTCTCGCCCGTCTGACCGCCCGTTGCGATTATCGGGAAATCGGGGTGATTCGCCCTTATCTTTGCCACAAGCTGCGGAGTTTTGGCGGCGGAGGAGACGTTGAAGATATCGGCGCCCGCCTCTATCCTCGCCTCGATATCGTCCGTGTCTGAGACTACGGTGACGACCACGGGTATGTCTATTGCTTTCTTTAATTCCCTGACGACTTCGTTTTGCGTCGGGGCGTTTACTACAACGCCGAGGGCGCCCTGATACTCCGCGTGCAGGGCGAGGTTGATGACCCTCTGCCCCTGGGTCAGGCCTCCGCCCACGCCCACGAATACGGGCACATCGGCCGCCGTCATCACCGCCTGAGTGATTATCGGCTGCGGCGTGAACGGATAGACCGCTATCACGGCGTCCGCGTTTGTGTTACGGATTATGCTTGCGTCGGTCGAGAACAGCAGCGATTTGATGCGCCTGCCGAGGATGCCTATGCCCGAGCAGGCATAGATCTCTTTGGGCACGGTGAGCATGAAGTCACGCAAATAGCCCTTGACGTGGGGCATTATTTTCTCTTCCATCCTGTCATCTCCTTTTATTTTTGCACAAATTTTCTTTCCCGCTTCTGTACTTTTGCCCATAAATATGTTATAATTATATCATAGAATTGTAGCGAAACTTTGAACAAACGGAAAATAAGTAAAATTTGTAAAGGAGAATAAAACCGTGAAAAAGATAAATGTAAGAGACATTAAAACAAGCCCTGTCGAGCTTATCGGCGATGATTGGGCGCTGCTCACAGCGGGCACGCCCGACAAATTCAACACAATGACCGTCAGCTGGGGCGCTCTCGGCGAGATGTGGGGCAGGGACGCCGCCTTTGTCTTTGTCCGCCCGCAGAGATACACCTTTGAATTCATCGAGCAGAGCGATATCTTCACCCTGTCGTTCTACGGCAGCGAATACAAGGACGCTCTCAGGCTCTGCGGCGCAAAGAGCGGCAGGGATATCGACAAGCCCGCAGCAGCGGGGCTGACCCCCGTTGAAGCAAGCGGCGGAGTGACCTTTGCCGAGGCGGAATACACCGTCGTCTGCCGCAAGATCGCCGAGCAAGCGCTCGACCCCTCGGGCTTCCTCGATAAGACGATAGAGAATAACTACGCGAAGAAGGACTACCACAAGATGTATGTCGGCGAGATAATCGCGGCGTATCAAAAATAAAAATTTACCGCTCGGTTCGCAGTGAACCGGGCGGTATTTTGTATTTGAGCGTTAATTTTATTTGCCGCTGTCGCCGTAGTTTGAGAGTACGCGGGCTGATGGGTCGTTGACGTTGCAGCCCTCCCACTCCTTGTTGGGCATCCAAAAGTCGGCGACCATTTCCGCCTGACCGGGGTAATACTTCTCAAACAGCTCTCTGTAGAGAAGCGACTCCTTGGTGAACGGGGCGGCGAAGGTGTATTTCTTGCATTTTTCGGCGAATTCCTCGTCGGTGTATTGCTTCTCGGCGTATGCCTTGAGGTCGTCGACCATCGAGTGACCGACGGCGTCGCTGAAGGCGGCCTTCTCACGCATGAGTATGTCGCGGGGCAGATAATCGCCCTCGAAGGCGTGGCGCAGCAGGTATTTGCCCTTGCCGTAGACATTCATCTTGATGGCGGGGTCAAGGCTCATAACGTAGCGCACGAAATCCAGATCGCCGAACGGCACTCTCGCCTCGAGCGAGTTGACCGAGATGCAGCGGTCGGCACGCAATACGTCGTACATATAAAGCTCTCTGATGCGCTTCTCCGCTTCCTTTTGAAATTCTGCGGGCGAGGGGGCGAAGTCGGTGTATTTGTAGCCGAAAAGCTCGTCGGAGATCTCACCCGTCAGGATAACTCTGAGGTCTGTGTTCTCATGGATGTACTTGCAGACGAGATACATGCCTATCGAGGCCCTGATAGTCGTGATATCATAGGTGCCGAGCAGGGCGACGACCTCGGGCAGAGCCTTGATGACGTCGTCCTCTGTGATGATGACCTCGGTGTGGTCGGCGCCTATGTAATCGGCGACCTCCTTGGCGTATTTAAGGTCGATGGCGTCGGTGCTCATGCCTATCGCAAAGGTCTTGATGGGCTTGTCGGAGAGCCTTGCGGCGACGGCGCATACCAGAGACGAATCAAGTCCGCCGGAGAGCAGGAAACCGACGGGTGCGTCGGCGTCAAGCCTTTTCTCAATGCCCGCTACCAGCTTCTCTTTTATCTTGGCGCAGGCGGTCTCGACATCGTCGTGACAGACGGTCTCGGCGCGGCTGATATTGTCGTAGCAGACGAATTCACCGTTCTTATAGTAGTGCCCCGGCGGGAACGGCATTATTTTGCCGCAGATGCCCACAAGGTTTTTTGCTTCGCTGGCAAAGACTATTGAGCCTTCATCGGAGTAGCCGTAGAAGAGCGGCCTTATGCCGATAGGATCCCTTGCGGCGATATATTCACCCGTCTTGCCGTCGTAAATTATCATCGCGAATTCGGCGTCGAGCAGTTTAAACATTCCGACCCCGTACTCCTCATAAAGGGGGAGTATCAGCTCGCAGTCCGAGCCGCTCACGAAGCTGTAGCCCTTGGCCTCCAGCTCTTTTTTCAGCTTGCGGAAGCCGTAAAGCTCGCCGTTGCACACGGCGTAGCTGCCGTCGCGGTAGAAGGGCTGCATTCCGCTCTCGTCAAGCCCCATTATGGAGAGGCGGTGAAAGCCGAGCAGACCCTTGCCTGTATCTGTCACTCTCGTCATATCGGGGCCTCTTGATTTTGTTTTGTCAAGCCCCTCCTTGAATTTATCTTTTGATATGTCGGTACCGCAGTACCCCATTATCGAACACATTAGGATTCCTCCGTTATTCCCATTCCACCGTCGCAGGGGGTTTGGAAGTTATATCGTAAACTATACGGTTGATCCCCCTTACCTCGTTGACTATCCTTGTGGATATGCGGTCGAGCAGCTCATAGGGGATCCGTACCCACTCTGCGGTCATGAAGTCGTCGGTCTTAACGGCTCTGAGGGCAAGAACTCTGTCATAGGTCCTGCCGTCGCCCATAACGCCGACGGAGCGCAGATCGGTGAGCACTGCAAAATATTGATTCATGTTTTTGTCTTCTCCGCTTGCGGCTATCTCGCTCCTCATTATGTAGTCCGCTTCACGCAGGATATCGGCTTTCTCCTTGGTGATGTCGCCGATTATACGCACTGCGAGACCGGGGCCGGGGAACGGCTGACGCATTACAACGGATTCAGAGAGGCCAAGCTCCCTGCCGAGCGCCCTGACCTCGTCCTTAAAGAGGTGGTCGAGCGGCTCGATGATGCCCTTGAATCTTGCGATGACCTCGGGCGGGAGCAGGCGGTTGTGGTGGCTCTTGATGACGTCCGCGTCACCTTTGCCTGATTCTATAACGTCGGGGTAAATAGTGCCCTGAGCGAGGAAGTCACGGTTGGTTATGCCGAATTTATCCGCCTCGTCGCGGAATACATAGCCGAATTCGGCGCCGATTATGTGCCTTTTCTCCTGCGGGTCGGTCACCCCCGCAAGCTTTGAGAGGAATCTCTCCTCGGCATTGACTCGCACGAAGTTGATATCCCACTTGGCGAAGGCGGCTTCGATCTCGTCGCCCTCGTTCTTACGCATAAGGCCGTGATCGACGAATACGCAGGTCAGGCGGCTGCCTATGGCGTTGCCGAGCAGCGCCGCAAGCACCGATGAATCCACGCCGCCGGAGAGAGCGAGCAGCACTCTGCCGTCGCCTATCTCGGCTCTCAGGCGCTCAACGGTCGTCTTGCAGAAGTCGCCCATAGTCCAGTCGCCCTTTGCACCGCAGATCTCAAACAGGAAGTTCTTTATCATCTGCTTGCCGTACCGGGTATGGTTGACCTCGGGGTGGAACTGAACGCCGTAGAAGCCTCGCTCGACGTCGGCTATCGCCACGTTGGGGCAGGCGTCGCTGTGGGCGACAAGGGCGAATTCCGTCGGCAGGTCGGACATATAATCGCCGTGGCTCATCCAGCTTATGCTCTGCTCGGGCAGACCCTTAAAGAGCGGGCAGGAGGTGTCAAAATAAGTCTCGGTCTTGCCGTATTCCCTTGCGGAATCGCTCTGGGCGGGCGAGACCTTGCCGCCGAGGGTGTAAGCTATGAGCTGGCAGCCGTAGCAGATGCCGAGGATGGGTATGCCGAGCTTGAATATCTCGGGGTCGACCTTGGGGGAGGACTCCTCATACACGCTGTTGGGGCCGCCGGTGAAGATTATGCCGATAGGCTTCTCCGCTTTTATTTCCTCGAGCGGGGTGGAGTACGGCTTTATCTCGCAATACACGCTGCATTCGCGCACGCGCCTTGCGATAAGCTGATTATATTGACCGCCGAAGTCAAGGACGATTACTTTTTCCTGTTGTGAGATCATTTTTACCTCCGAAAATAGCAAGTTTTATACTAATAATATTACTCTTCGTCAAGCTTTGCAAGCGGAAAGCGGAAAAATAATTATCTTACCTTACGCCGAAAAGCAGCTCGCCGTATGAGGGATACGGCCATGCCTCGGCGGAGGAGACGGTCTCCATCTCGTCGACCGCTATGCGAAGCTCTCTCATGTCGTCGAGAATGGTTGATTTATAGAATTCCGCAAGCTCCACCATGTCGTCGACCGACTTGGAGGTGAGCAGATCCTGCTCGAGCTTCTTCACCGTTCTGTGGGCTGCGCCGATGAGGGCGGTGAGCATCTTGAGGCTGTCCTTCTCGTAGGAGCAGTCGGCGTCGGGGAGCACGGCGATCTTCTTCGCGACAGCGTCGCCGAGCTGAGCCGAGTAGCCGCTCATTGCGGGCAGGATATCCTTGCGTACCATGTCGAGCATGGTGAGCGCCTCAATGTTTATGATCTTGCAGTAGTTCTCAAGGCGTACCTCGTGACGGGCGGTGAATTCCTCAAGGGTAAATACCTTGTGGGAGGTGAAGAGGTCAACATTCTTTTTGTCAAGCATATGTGCAAGTGCGTCGGGGGTGGTCTTGAGGTTTGAAAGCCCTCTCTTCTCCGCCTCGGCTACCCAGGATTCGTCGTAGCCGTCGCCGTTAAAGATTATGCGCTTGTGTTCTTTTATCGTCTTTTTGATGAGATCGTGCAGAGCGTCCTCAAAGTCCTCGGCGTCCTCAAGCTCGTCGGCAAACTGCTTCAGCTCCTCGGCAACGGTCGTGTTCAGCACGGTGTTGGCGCAGGAGATGGAGGAGGCGGAGCCGAGCATACGGAATTCAAACTTGTTGCCCGTGAAAGCGAAGGGCGAGGTCCTGTTCCTGTCGGTGGTGTCCTTCGGAAATTTCGGAAGGGTGTGGACGCCGATACGCATGATGTCTCTCTCTTTGGCGTCGTATTCACGGTCGTCCTCTATCGTTTCAAGGATATCCGAAAGATCGGAGCCGAGGAACATCGAGACGATTGCGGGCGGCGCTTCGTTCGCGCCGAGGCGGTGGTCGTTGCCTGCGGAGGCGACGGAGATACGCAGCATATCCTGATATTCATCGACCGCCTTGATAACGGCGCACAGGAAGAGCAGGAACTGAGCGTTCTCATAGGGGGTTTCGCCCGGCTCAAGCAGGTTTACGCCGGTGTCGGTCGATATCGACCAGTTATTGTGTTTGCCGCTGCCGTTGACCCCGGCAAAGGGCTTCTCGTGGAGCAGGCAGACCATGTCGTGCTTCTTTGCGACCTTCTGCATTATCTCCATGGTGAGCTGGTTGTGATCTGCGGCAATATTGGTGGTGGTGAAGATGGGCGCCATTTCGTGCTGAGCGGGGGCGACCTCATTATGCTCGGTCTTGGCAAGCACGCCGACCTTCCAAAGCTCGTCGTTCAGCTCCTTCATAAACGCGGCGACTCTCGGCTTGATAGCGCCGAAGTAATGGTCGTCAAGCTCCTGACCCTTGGGAGGTCTTGCGCCGAAAAGGGTTCTGCCGGTATATATAAGGTCTTTTCTCTGATCGTAGAGCTTCTTGTCAACAAGGAAGTATTCCTGCTCGGGGCCGACGGTGGTCTTGACCGAGGAGACATCCTCGTTGCCGAAGAGCTTCAGCACTCTCATCGCCTGACGGTTGATGGCTTCCATTGAGCGGAGCAGCGCTGTCTTCTGATCGAGCGCCTCGCCGCCATAGGAGCAGAACACGGTGGGTATGCAGAGCACGCCGTCTTTAATAAATGTATAGGAGGTGGCGTCCCATGCGGTGTAGCCCCGCGCCTCAAAAGTGGCTCTAAGGCCGCCGGATGGGAACGAGGAGGCGTCCGGCTCGCCCTTGATAAGCTCCTTGCCGGAGAATTCCATTATGACCTTGCCGCCCTTGGGGGAGATGAAGCTGTCGTGCTTTTCTGCGGTGATGCCCGTCATCGGCTGGAACCAATGCGTGAAGTGGGTGGCGCCTTTCTCGATAGCCCAGTCCTTCATAGCGTTTGCAACGACGTTCGCAACGCCGAGGTCAAGGTGCTTGCCGTTCTTTATCGTCTTTTGAAGCGCCTTGTAGGTTTCCTTTGGGAGCCTTGCTTCCATAGTGCTGTCGTCAAAAACCATTGAGCCGAAGATTTCCGTTACACTGCTCATTTTTCTTACTCCTTTACATCATTTAAATGAGAAAAGCGACAAGGGGATTTATGGTGCTGCCATAACGACGCCCTTGTCGCTGTGCTTTGAAATTTTGCTCTGAAAATGAAAATCCGCAGACAGCGTCGTTGCTGTCTGCGGCGTCCTTGTCGCTTTTATGCTAGGCATTTTACCACCATGAAATCGGTTTGTCAATAGGTTTCTGAAATTTTTTCACCTTTTTGGCGAAAATGCCGTTGACAATGCACGAGGATATGAGTATAATTATGCAGTAAACAAGGACGTTTGCTGGTCTGGCGAGGAGCCAGGGCGGCAGCGTCCTCTTTTTTTGTGCCAAGCAATGAATTCTCAACGATTTTTATGAGGTGAGAGTATGATATACACGGCGAGAGAAGTATACGATTTTGTCCGGCAGGAGGATGTCAAATTCATCCGCCTCGCTTTCTGCGACGTGAACGGCAAGCAGAAAAATATATCCATAACGCCCGACGAATTGCCCAGAGCCTTTTCCGACGGCATTTCGTTTGACGCCTCCGCTATCAAGGGCTTCGGTGACGAGGTTGGCTCGGATCTGCTGCTCTTCCCCGTGCCCTCGACCCTCAATATTCTCCCGTGGCGGTCTTCGCACGGCAATGTAATAAGAATGTTTTGCTCGATGAAATACCCCGACGGCACTCAGTTTGAGAAGGATTCGAGGATGATACTCCAAAGAGCCGTCGACGCGGCCGCCGCAAAGGGCGTGAGCGTTCAGTTCGGTGCGGAGTTTGAATTCTATCTCTTTAATACCGATGAGAAGGGTATGCCCACCGACGAGCCTTTTGACCGCGCGGGTTATATGGACGTCGCCCCCGAGGATAGGGGCGAGAACGCCCGCAGAGAGATTTGCCTGACCCTGCTTGAGATGGGCATAAAGCCCGAAAGCTCCCACCATGAGGAGGGCCCGGGTCAGAACGAGATAGACTTCCGCTACAGCGATGCCATGACTGCCGCCGACAATGCGATGAATTTTATGACCGTCGTCAAGGCTGCCGCTCAGAGGAACGGCATCTACGCCGATTTCTCTCCGAAGCCTCTGCCTCTGTCTCTTATACACATCTGACGCTGCCGACGAACTCT
>ENA-UAOM01000738-UAOM01000738.1-human-gut-metagenome-genome-assembly--contig:-NODE-738-length-11540-cov-8.878363_pt1 | contig 11540 bp, 7 predicted proteins | sample MGYA00243468_ERZ654555 | MGnify/ENA primary metagenome ERZ654555 (study PRJEB26926, sample SAMN06164434) | human gut metagenome | biome: ENVO:00009003; feature: ENVO:2100002; material: ENVO:00002003... | reverse complement strand
TACACCCTAGAGTTCGTCGGCAGCGTCAGATGTGTATAAGAGACAGATCCTGTGCCTAGCTGTTTTGTGCCTTTTAGGACTATGCAGCTGCGGCGGCGATAAGGAGGAAGGACAGTCCTATGTATCTTTAGATATTAATCCTTCCATAGAACTCATGCTGTCCGAAGATAATAAGGTCTTGGAGGTTTATGCGGCAAACGATGATGCCAAGGTATTGCTTTACGGGGAAGAAAGCTTAACCGGTATGGATATTGAAGAGGCTTTGGAGGTTATAACCCGCCTTAGTATGGAATATGGATATCTTACAGAAGATAATAAGGTGATTGAATATACGGTAAGCACAACCTTAAATACCTCCGGCAAGGAGAATCTTGAAGCTGTAATAAATGCTAAAGTGACGGATACAGCCAGCCAAAATGGGTTGAATGTGAAATTATCTGCGGAAGGTGCGTTTAGTTTGGTGCGGAAGCTGGAAAAGCTAAAGGCAGAAAATCCGGATAATGCATTGATTCAAAAGCTGACGGCTTCCGAGTATCGGCTTATTCTTTCCGCCCAGTCTTCCGACAAGACCTTATCCTTAGAAACTGCCTTAACTTTAAGCGATAAGGAGCTTATGGATTGCATAACCAATGCCAGAGATACCATGTATAATGTAGCCACAGCGGCTTATGAGGAACTGGTAGCTGAAAGTCAAATCGCTTATGAAACTGCCTTAAAATCTTTTGAGCGTTCTCTTTATACCGCTTATTATGTGAAAAATATTAAGAATCACCCGGTAAATTATGGAGCCTTATATGCGATGTACGGCTCTGCGGCAGATACTTTAGAAAGAATTGTTGAGTTGTCTTATACCTTGGATTCTGTTAAAAATAAGCTTTTATCCAATGAGGAAATTCAAAATTTAATTGCAAAAATTAAGGCTTTAGGTATAACCGAGGAGGAGATTTCCGCCGCTTTAAAGGATGACAATGGCAATATAACCATAGATAGTGTAAACTCCTATTTAGATAAGCTGATTAAGAATATGGATTCTGAGTCTTTGACAAAGGAAATAGAAGCTATCAAGGAAACGGTAAATGGCATTGAAACGAGAATCAATGGTCTGATTGAAAAGATAAATGAAGATTATCTGCCGGAGTTGGAAGAACTTTTGAGTGTGATAAAGGAATCCTGCCTTCAGATAACCGCAATGGTCGAGCTTTTGCCGGAAAGCGTGAAAAGTGTTATTACCGCATATTTGGACGAAATGGAGGAATTGGTCCAGATTGTTGAGAAGGCAATGACTGATTGTACTGTGACAGATATGCAGAAGTGGATAGAAACACTTAGAACGAAAGAGAAAGAGCTTTTCGATAAAATTACAAGTGATTTAACCGAGGAAGAGCTAAAGGAAATTACTGACGCACAAACCAATATTTCCAATGAGGTAATTATTGCCAAAGGCAAACTGGAATCTGCTGTAAAAACAGCTAAGGCAGAGGCTGAGGCAAGATTAAAGGATTTAAAGGATAAAAGGTCATAGTTTAAATAAAAACGGTATGAATTAACTTAAAAAAGCTGAGGATATTAAGGTATCTTCAGCTTCTTTTTTTCAGTTTTCCAATGACGGGAAAAAGATACCTGACGACAGGAATTATGAATATGAACCGGTTTATTGAAACGGAGCCGTAAAAGGACAAGTGGATAAATCAGAACAGGATAGAAGCACAGCTGTATTATCGGAATATTACGGATATTACCGAAGATATGGAGTTTATCTGTCCGCATTGCGGCAGGACGCATGAGATTTGAATGAAATAAAAATAAAATCCGAGATTTCTCGGATTTTTTTACGATACCATGGTATCTAAGTCATATTCCTGAAACTTAGAATATAGCTTAATCGGCAGCTCAACATCGTAGTATATGCCGTAGGACTGGTATTCCTTCATATAGATTTTAGCCTTTGTTTCCAATAGATTGGCTAACTTACCTTCTTTATAGGGAAGAAGAAGTTTGGAATGAATGGTTGACGGACCGATTTCCTCCGCAATCATATCCATAAGCTGAGTTAAATTAAGCTTTGTTTTATTGGAAAATGGCAGAGCCTTGCTGCCCGGCATATTCATATGCTCGTCGATTGTGCTATCCCATTTATTGAATAGGTAAATCGTTGGTATATTGCCGATATTCAGAGAATATAATACCTCTAAAACAACGTTTAACTGTTCGTTGACGTATGGGCTTGAGGAATCTAAAACGTGAATAATTAAATCCGCATTTTTGATTTCTTGAAGGGTCTGGTAAAAGGAATTTATCAGATTGTGGGGAAGCTTAGATACGAAGCCTATGGTATCCGTCAGGATAAATTCCTTTTTGTCGTAGACGATTTTTTTATTATAGGTTTGCAGGGTTGCGAAAAGCTGGTTTTTTGCCAGAACGCTTTTGTCCGCTCTGTCGGTATATTCCAGTATCGTATTCATCGTCGAGGATTTCCCGGCATTCGTATAGCCGACAAGGGCTACAATGGGAATATCATTCCTTTTTCTTTTTTCAATCTGGGCGAGCTTCATCGTCTTAATCTGTTTCAGCTCCTGCTGGATATGATTGATTTCCGCCATAAGGTGGCGTCTATCCAATTCACTTTGAGTTTCTCCGGCACCCCGGTTTGACATAGAACCGCTGGTCCCGCCGATTCGGGATTCCTTTTCCCGCAAAAAGGCGATTCTCGGCAGAAGATATAAATCCTTTGCCAGCTTGATTTCAAGCCTTGCCTCCTTCGTTGAGGCTCTGAGTTCAAATATTTTTAAAATGAGGTAGCTGCGGTCCATAACCTCTACCTTTAAAAGCTCCTGATTATTTCTCAGCTGAGAGGGGGACAGCTCATCGTTAAAAATGACAAGGTCGGCATCGTACGCCCGTATAGCGATAATCAGCTCGTCGATTTTACCGCTTCCGATGTAGGTTTTGCTGTTCGGCTTTTCCAAGCTTTGGCTGATTTTGAATACGGTTTCGATATTTAACGTTTCCGCAAGGCTTTGAAGCTCATCTAAAGAATATTTGATGTCATACCTGTCCTGTTTTGTTGTAATTCCTACTAATATTGCTTTCATATATTGTCCTTCCGAATTCTATAATTTTTGAAAAAATTATAATATGCTCATATTATCTCCACCATTCGCTAAAATTATATCATTTTTATTCCCTGAAATCCATAAGAATAGGATTGGGAATGTATTGTTAAAAAACCTTTTGCATATACTATTTTATGATTGGAGTGTGGAAAATAATGGAATTAAACACAAGAGCCAAAGGAATTATGGATTTGGCAAGAAAATATTCAAACGACCATAGTATTTCCACTATGGGAAGCGAATTTTTAATTCTTGCAATGTATGAAACAGAGGATAGCTTATGTCATTTTCTTTTGGGAGAGTATGAGGTAAGCCACGAAGAGGTAGTGGAAAAGACAAACGAAATCTTTATACTGAGAAAAAAAGACGGGGAATATAACAAAGCACTGGAAACAATACTGAATCAGGCGGGAATTCTGGCGGGAGATAAGCTGATTTCGGAAGAGCATTTATTTATGGCAATCCTGATGAACCGCAATACGATAGCGGCATCAATATTACAGGCTTTAGGGCTGGATATTGACGATTTAATTGAGGATGTAAAGGAAATCTATGATTTTTCATCAAATAACACGGATGAACTTAGCTTTATAAAGAATATAACCAAACTGGCAAAAAATAATGAGCTTGCGATGTTTGTGGAAAGAAAAAATTATTTAAACCGGATAGACATTATTATGAACCGGCGGTTTAAGAATAACCCCCTGCTGATAGGAAATGCCGGCGTAGGCAAAACGGCTTTAGTCGAGGGCTATGCGATGAAAATGGTAAAAGAGAAGAAGGATTTAACGATATTGTCCTTAAATTTAACCGCAATGCTTGCGGGAACACGGTATCGGGGCGATTTTGAGGAACGCTTTGATAAATTTGTTAAGGAAATTGCGTCGAGAAAAAATGTTGTAGTGTTTATTGATGAAATCCATATTATTATGGGGGCTGCAACAACGGAGGGGAATTTAGATGTTGCCAATATGCTAAAGCCCTTTTTGGCGAGAAATGACATCAAGGTGATTGGAGCGACTACCTTGGAGGAATACCATAAATCCATAGAGAATGACAAGGCTCTTCAGCGAAGATTTCAGCCGGTATTTATCAGCGAGCCAACGATAGAGGAAACTAAGGATATTCTTTATGGCATTAAAGAAGAATATGAGAAATTTCATAAGGTCAGCATTTCGCAGGAAAATCTGGATTATTTAATCGTGCAAAGCGATAAAAAGATAATCAGAAAGTTTCGTCCGGATAAATGTATTGATATTCTCGATGATGTTATGAGCTATAACCATATTATCCAAAAGGAGGATGTCAGCATACAGGATATTGACCGGGCGATAGAGGGGTCTATCGGCAATCAAACCAATGCCAAGGATTTGGTATTGAATTATCCGGAGCTGAAAAAGTATATTTGGCTGTATCAAATGGATTTATTGGAGGATAAGCCGATTCTAAAGCTTTCCTATACCGGCAATTCGGTAGGACTTAAAAATTTAGAGATAGACATAATGAATATGTTTAATATCGGCTTTGAAAGCGTGCTGGAGATAGATTTAAACGGATATAAGGAAAGCGTAATGCTTACGAGCTTGATTGGGGCTCCGCCCGGATATGTCGGCTATGAGGACGAGGGTGCCTTATGCAGACATATTTTAGAGTATCCGATGTCGGTTTTGGTATTTAAAAATTTTGATAAAGCCTGCGGCAGTATTCAATCATTTATTTTGAATATGCTGTATAAGGGAGATTTTATCGACCAGAAGGGCAGAAGCATCAGCTTAAGCAATACGATATTTATTATTGAGGGAATCAAAAATAAACAGGCTGTCGGATTTAATAATCTTGTCAGCAAGGATACGGGATTTGACGAATATATTACTTATACGGGTACGTCTGTGAACTTAAATCATAAATATCAGGACGCTTTGCGGAAACTGTCCTATGAGGTGTCCTTTGATTTTGATATTAACGGCGAAAATAAGAGGACGGTTAATTCGTATTTATATAACTTTCTGCATGATAAAAAGGAAGGAAAGTATACGATAAAAAAGGAAGAAATCGAGCATATAAGCTAGGACCATACAGCCATTTACAGTTTGTAGGTGGCTTTTTTATTTTATAAGCTAGGGAAGTTTCCTTGATTAATTCAGCTTTCCTAGGGATAATTTACTAGTAATTTTTTAAAAAATCCATTATAATATATAGTAATATGAGGTACGGACTATGGTGAAAATTATTACGGATTCAACAAATGATTTAAGCAGGGAAATTTTAATGCAGCAGGGAATTGAGGTAATTCCGCTGTCTGTGAATTTCTCAGATGCCTCCTATTTGGATGGCGTAGAAATTACAACACAGGAGTTGTATGAAAAGGTAGATGAAAAGGGTGAACTGCCGAAAACAGCAGCTATACCTATCGCAACCTTTGTTGAGGTATTTGAAAAATATATCTCTCAAGAGGATGAAATTGTGTTTACCGGCATATCTAAACAGATGAGCAGAACGTATGAGAATGCCGTTATGGCGGCAAAAGAGGTCGCTGAGGATAAGATTTTTATTGTTGATTCAATGAATCTTTCCACCGGTATTGGTCTTTTATTGCTGAAGGCGTGTAAATATCGTGATGCGGGTTTGTCCGCAAAAAAGATTGCTGACCGGCTGAATCAGGACAGTCAGCTTGTCTTATCGCAGTTTGCCATTGAAAGAATGGATTATCTGCATAAGGGTGGTCGTTGTTCGAGCATAGCGAAGCTGTTTGGCACGCTATTGAAAATTAAGCCGATTATTGCTGTTCGGAATGGGAAAATGCACGTTCAGAGAAAGCCGATTGGCAAAATGAAAATTGCCTTAGATGCAATGATTAAGCAGATTGTCGACGATAGAGATAGGCTGGATACCGACCATGTCATTATTACACATTCCTTAGCGTACGATTATTGTGATTATATTTATCAGATTTTACGCAAGGAGTTTCCGGATATAGACATCATCTGTACGGTTGCCGGCTGCGTTATTTCTTCGCATTGCGGCAAGGGAACAATCGGTATATTGTATATGGTAAAGGAATAGCGTAGAGGCGTTAAATTAATAGAAATAAAATGAGGCGAATCATTGGGATAAAGCCTCGTTTTTTTTATGGAAAATATAAAACAAATTCCTTCATTAAGTACTCTTCGTTTCCATAAATTTACAAATTATGACAAAAATAAAAAGTATAATATATAAAATTTAGGAGGGATAGAATGAAAAAGTTTTTTATAGGTATTTTTTTAGGTTTCATCGTTTGTCTTTGCTTCACAACATCTATTTATGGAGCGGTAGTGCTTCCGGATATAGGGGATGGATATGTGACGGAGGCTTCTTTTTGTGAAACATCACCTGTTATTGGAACTCCTACACTTGTAGCCCAGACTTATAACGGTACCAGCCGGCTGAAAAAAAGGCTATATAAATATGAAAAGGTTTTAGATGTTCCCTATGAAGGGGATAATCTATATTACTATGCCGGCGGCGGAACATCATGCAGTGTAGAATATACATTTATTGAGCAAAGAAGTATGGAAACCGTTATTACGGAGAACATGAGTACGACGCATAACGCTACGCTTTCTGCGGAGCTTGGAGTAGAAGGAGTCGGCAAAGCAGGCGGGGCTGTTTCTATCGGAGGCACCTTCGGCGAATCCCATGCAATTTCCGAATCTTATTTTACCAGCATAGGCAAGACCTATAATTTTTCGGTGGCTGAAACGGCTGTAAGGGGATATTATCGTCTTGAAGCTAGAATAAAATGCTATCTATACTATGTGGTAGAGTATTACTACGAGGATACAAATCACTGTAAGCTGACGAATTCTTATTTTTGTGTAGATACGATTGGCTATGCATATATTGGAATGATGAGATACCAATATGATTCGGGATTACAGGCTTATCTTTATAGCGACAATAAGGATAGCGGCTGTGTCTATTTGACGGTATTGGATTATAGGACGGTGGATTAATATGATAAAACTGGAAAATATTCAAATTCAATATGAAAATACGATTATACAGCATAATTTGAATTTATGTTTTCCATCTAAAGGCTTTATCGGAATCGTTGGAAAAAGCGGCTGTGGCAAAACAAGTCTTATGCGTATTATCGCCGGTGTCAATGATAATTATACAGGGGAGATTTATTATAACGACCAAAATAAAAAAACAATGGATATGGCGGCATTCCGAAATGCCAATATAACCTATCTCTCACAGGATAATAACGGCTTTGAAGAAAATACGGTTTTAGATAATATCCGGTTGTCCGTACCCTCCGATGCCGATATTGCCGGATATGCTTCAAGGTACCGGCTGGAATCTTTGATGAAACAAAAAATGAAATCTCTTTCCTTAGGCGAACGGCAAAGGGTTTTACTGGTTATCGCTTTAAGCAAAAGAAGTAAGATAAATTTATTGGATGAGGCATTATGCAATTTAGATGAAGAAACGAAGGCATTGGCATTGCAGGATATAAAGGCTTTATCTAGGGATTCCCTAGTTATTCTCATATCTCATGAAAGAAAGGATATTCAAGACTGCTGTGACGCCATAATGGATTTAGATAAGGAAAAGGAATTTTCTTATGCCTCAGAGCTGACAGCATTTGATATTGAGCCAAAGCCGGCTGGTATTGCCCTTCATAGAATAAGACTGAGCGGTCACTTGGTGCTACGGACAATTTACAGTCTGTTATTGGCTTTATTTACAGCTCTTGCCTTTTGCTCGCTGAATTTAGCCGGTATATCCTTTGAGGAGGACTATATTTCCGGAAAAATAAGAGAGGATTCCATGGGAATCGGCTTTCGCCTAGTGGATTATGCCGCCGTGGCAGATAATTTTGCCAATGTAGAGATTCCTTATATAAATTATGATATATTGTATGAGTATTACAAAGAGAATCCGGATTTTTCACTCTCTCGTGCCGGAACAGCCCAAAATGAGCGTAGGTTTCTGAATATTGTCATTCTTGATGAGATAACCTTAAATCAACAGAAGATTGTTTTAGGGGCAGAGGATATAATCCTACCGGATACTATGAAAAATTTATACGGATATTATGAGGACGGCACTGTGGCTCCCTCAATGAGCGTACAATCGGAAATAGTTCATTTTTCTCCGGGAAATATATTCCGCTTTAACCGCATGAATGCTCAAAATCTGGCGTTTACGATAAGGGATACCTATTCCAGAGAAGAGCTTTATCATAATTTAAAGCTTTATTTTTCTCAGGAAGAGGCTGAAAGAATGTCTGAGGTTATCATTATGAGTAGAAGTGCCTATACCAGATTTATGCTGAGGGCTGTTGGAATTCAGCTTAAGGATGAAAATGGTACGGTCTTTACTTTTTACCCGTATGATAAAAATATATCGACAAGCTATAACCCGAGTGTGCCAGAGGCTTTACAGGATACGGAGGTATATTATTTCCGCGGCTGGAAAAATAATGTGGAGATATCTGCGGCTTCCGAGTTTTTTGGAGATTCTTCGGAAATTACATTAAATTTAACGTATAAGGAGAATACACTGCAAAAAACCTATCGCCTGACCTCAACCAATCATGCGGTGGTTTACTTTAAATTGATTACCGATAACCGTCTTGAAGAAAGCTCCGTCAGCAGTGCCGAGTTGTTTCTGTCAGAACAGGCAATGCTGGAGATTATGAATACGCTGGATTATGATTATGATGAAATGCTGAAGCCTTGTAATTTAATTGTGGACCTGCAAGCCCATATTGAGGAGCTTGCCGAGTCTGTTGCCAAGAATCATCCCCTGTATGTTTTTTCTTCTCTTCAGGACATTTATTCTATGACGACCTTCAAATCCATGAAGAGTACCTATATTATTATCTCTGTCTGTCTTGTAGCGGCAGTCGGTATCGGGTATGCCGGCTTTCTCATCTTTTATCACAGACAATGCCGGGACAGTATTCAGGTTATGAAAAACAAAATGATGATGTCTAAGGAAATTCTTCGCTTTGAGCGGGGAAAAGTCGGATTCTCCTTTTTGATTTTGGGGATAATCGGTATGATGATTGGTTTTATTGTCTGCCTTACTGCCGTCAGCTTAAAGTTATCACCGTTTTATTCCTTGGAGTGGCTGCCGTTTACCGTGCTGGGATTGTATCTCTTAGTCTTTACCGGCGGATATGGACTTATCGTTTATAAAATGCGGGATGTGATAGATTGATAAGGCTTTGGAATGTAGGAAAAAGGTTTAAGCATAAAGTACTATTTGAAAACTGCAGCTTTGAAATTCATACCTGCGGCTTATACGGGGTATTCGGGAAAAACGGCAGTGGCAAAACAACGCTTTTAAAACTTTTGGCAGGAAAGGAAAAACCGACAGCCGGGACTGTGAATAACGATTATACTACCGCCTTTGTGGAAGCAAAGAATATTGTTTTCCCTAATTTGACGGTATATGAAAATTTGGCTGTATTTTGTGAAGAAGAGTATCGTATCCATACGGTTTTAAAAACATTGGGATTGCTTGCTTTAAAAGAACGCCGGGCTAAGCTTTTATCTATGGGAGAAAGGGTCAGACTGGGAATTGCCCGAGCATTTTTGCTAAAGAGCGAGGTTATCCTTTTAGATGAGCCAACGGCTAATCTGGATACGGAAAACAGAAAGATATTGATGGAAATGATTCGGAAATTATCCGAAAACTGTATTATAATCATGTCTACCAATTCCGAAGAGGATATAAAGTATTGCCAGCATATCCTTCAAATTTCAGAAGGCAGAATCAGTAAGGAAATTTATGAGGGCAGCAGTTTGCAGCATACAAATAAATCAGTTTATTGCCATGCCAGACTTTTGAAAAAGGCAGTTCACGGCTTTTGTGTTCTTAGCCGGCTGTTTTGTTATTTGATTGCCGCAGTTGGTGGTATTTTAATAGCGGCAAGTCTGACCGACAAAGCGGATTTATTGTATTCGGGATATGACTATGCGGAAAATACCTCCTATATGCTGATTCCGGAGGCATATTTTAATGACCGGGCAGAGGCGAAAGCCGAAGATACCTTAGGGCTGGAAACCGGGGGCGTAGATATTGTTTCCTCCGGGCTTTTTATGAATTACTATGATACAACCCGGCAGATACCGGCAACGTATCTTGAAAATATAGATTTAAACGATACGGAAGAACTGCTTGCCATACCCAACCGGATTTTTTTACATTATGATTCCAGAAAATATGGACTTTCAGAAAATGAGATTGTTCTTACGGAGGAACTGTATACTTTGTTTTCCTCCACCCGGCAGCTAAGAAACAACAGCCTGTGGATAGGAGATTTGCAGCTTACTGTTTCAGGGGTTGAAGAAACCGGAGATTTTCCGCAAATTACGCAAAAGATTTCTTTGCGGCTAAAGGAAACCCGGCAGTTTATAAACGGCTGTTTTACGGACGGACAATATACCGGAGAATATTCCCTTCCCGATTTTTACAATCTGGTACTGCAAAAGCTGTATTTTGGTTGCAGTATAGAGGAAATCAGGGTAAAAGATTTGGAAACGGCTGGCATATATATGACAAAGGATACATATAAGAATATTATCAAGGCGGCAGTTTCAGAAAGCTTTGAGATTAAACCGGTTTCACTAATGAAGGATTACACCGTATCCTATAAAGGTTCGGTAGAAGATACGTCCAAGGCTATGATTGTATCCAGAGGATTTTTAAATGCTTACTTTAAAAATATTCCTGCGGAGAGTATTTTGGAAAACAACGGCATATCTTGGGAATACTGCCTGTATTCGGGGTTAATCTTAGACTTTGAAATCACAGGGATAGCCGAAACGAACGAAGCTTTTATATCCTTTTATGGCGACGACGGCTTAAGTAAGATATGCACCGACAATATCGGCGTTGATGTCTATGAGGTCGTCCTGCCGCAAAATGCCTTGAAGCAAACGATAACAGAGGTCAGCCGGCAAAATCTTCTTTTGGTAGACCATGGCTTTCAAAACATTTTAGAACGCTATCAAATATATAATGAACTTTCTTCGGTTTTTCCGCAATATATCCTTTTTCTTATCGGTTTGCTTGCCGTTATCCTTCCGGTCGTGCCAATTCTTTCGGCATGGAGGAAAAGGAAGGCAATTCAGCTGTGCGGGAATTTGAATATGGAGGGAATGTTTTACCGTAAACAGCTCCGGCTGACAGCCTTTAGCTCCGTCGGCTTTGCAATGGTGTCTATTGGACTGGGGCTTGTCTTGGCTTATGTTTTTCTGCATGGCATTTATTTTATCTGGTCCTTTAAAATCATACATTTTCCTGCTTTAATTAGCTATGGGCTGATAGCCGCCCTGTGGATAGAAGTTCTGCATATCGTATTTTTAAAGCGGTGTGCTTATTAGATACTGTCTCTTATACACATCTCCGAGCCCACGAGACCCT
>ENA-UAOM01000734-UAOM01000734.1-human-gut-metagenome-genome-assembly--contig:-NODE-734-length-11586-cov-4.096783_pt1 | contig 11586 bp, 9 predicted proteins | sample MGYA00243468_ERZ654555 | MGnify/ENA primary metagenome ERZ654555 (study PRJEB26926, sample SAMN06164434) | human gut metagenome | biome: ENVO:00009003; feature: ENVO:2100002; material: ENVO:00002003... | reverse complement strand
CCGAGATCTACCCCCTAGAGTTCGACGGCAGCGTCAGATGTGTATAAGAGACAGCATAGCGGCCGTCGTCGGTCTCTATCCTGTCAAGCTCCTCAAAAATATGCTCTTTGCCGTCCTCGTCAACGATACTGACGATATCGGGAGTGTATTCTTCGTTCATCGCAATTTATCCTTTCATTTCACTGGTTATATTTTAACCTTTTCTCGCTATTTAGTCAATAGCAAATAATGATAAGCACGGATTTTATAAATATTTTCAACATTTATCAAAAATACTATTGACATTGCACAAACAATGTGATATAGTAAAGGCGAGGAAAGGAAGATGAGATACTTCCCGAAACCTCTTAACCATAGATTTGTCCGTCACAGGTCAAAAAGATGGTAACCGAATAAAGGAAAGGCGGCGATACCCGATGTACCAACCGGCATCACAGCTCGCAGCCGAAGCCGACAGCTAAAAAGCGGTGTTACTCGCGGCAGCTTCAGTAATAAAGAAAACTGCAAGAGCCGAAAAACCGCAGATCATGGCGATATGAGCCAAAAATGGCGGCGGCTGCGAGCAAAATAAAATTGAATATTGAAATAAATATACGGCTGTTGCTTATCGGCAACAGCCTTTATTTTATGCGTGAAAGCCGTAAAATTAATTGTCTGTTTGCAAATATTAACATTTACTGTATTGACTTTAGTGTCAATCTCTGCTATAATCCCCGAAGATTAATGTCATTTTATGAAATTAATTCGAGGAGATTGTGTATGTTAAAATCAAATAATGTTACCCGCAAGCGTTGCTTCGTCTTTGCTTTAATTGCCTTTGCCGTTTTCGCCTTGCTCGTATTCCTATTCCCATACTCAGGCGATGATTGGGCGTGGGGCAGCGAGATCGGAATCGAGCGGCTGAAAAATCATTTTGACAACTACAACGGCAGATATGCAGGCAACCTGCTTGTCATGGCACTCACCCGCAGCAAGCTGCTTGATATCATTGTCACAGCCTTTTCGCTTGTGTGCGTTTGTGTCTTCCCGAAGCTCTACTCGGGCTCGGACAGATTTGCCACTCTGCCGCTTGCCTTTACTCTGTTTCTGCTGACTCCCAAAACCATCTGGGCGCAGTCGGTTGTATGGACTGCAGGCTTCTCAAATTATATCCCGCCCATTCTGCTCCTTGTGCTTTATCTGATAATCGTAAGGAATATTTTTGATGACGGGGCACCGCAATACAACAAATTTCTGCCGATCGTAACAGCTGTTACGGGCTTCACCGCCTCGCTGTTTATGGAGAATGTGACTATCTACGGTCTGGCTCTCTCCGCTGCGGTAATAATTTTTTCTTTCGTCAAATTCAGGCGATTCTTTGCTGTGCAGCTTACCCACTTTGCGGGCTGCATAGCGGGGACGGCTTTGATGTTTTCAAACTCTGTATACGTTGAAATTGTAGGCGCAAAGGACGGCTACCGCTCAACTGCAATTAGCGAAGGTCTGCTCAACACATTGATAACCCATGTGAACACCATAGTAACGCACTACTTTGTCAATAACATTCCGATGATCCTTGCCGTGACCGTTTTGTGCTCGGCACTTGCATTTATATTTATCAAGGACAGCAATTACGGCAAAAAACAAAAAGCGGCAAAGGTATCAATAATTATAAATATTGTTTCATTTGCGTTGATCCTCCTGAAGAGACCTCTCATGCTGCTTGCGGGCGGCAGAGGCACAGCTGTATTCAATCTCATTGCGCTTTTAGCGGTGCTTGCGCATTTTTGCACCGTTTTTGCCCTCGTTATCATTTGCATTGAGGACAGAAACAAGATGCTCAAGAGCCTGTTTATGCTTCTGAGCATTCCCGTGCTCATCGCTCCCCTGCTCGTTGTCAATCCTATCGGGCCGAGGTGCTTCTTCCCGCCGTATTTCATCGGCATCATCTTCTGCGTATGCTTATTCGATTATATAACGGACATCGTTTCGCTGAGTGAACGGCAAGTTTTCACAATGAATACGGCGTTCTCCGCGGCGGGAGCGACAATGCTCATATTCATGCTCGTCATATATGTACCAATTCATTCTCATGATATAAAGAGAAATGAATACGCCGTAAAGCAGGCGGAGGCGGGCTACGAGACCGTGACCCTCTGCAAACTGCCGCACAAGGCGTATGTCTGGACGGGCGACCCTGATAAAAAGCCCTGGAACACGAGATACAAGCTCTTTTACGGGCTAGATCAAAACATCACCTTTGAATTCCTTGACTGCAAGGAATTCGACAAATGGGCAAGTGAATTCGATAAGGAGATGTCAGAGAAATGAGATTATCTTTAATTATTCCGTGCTATAACGAAGAGGGCAACGTCGAGAAATTCTTCAGCGAAGTAAAGCGGGTCTTTGACGGCAAGGTGGAGGATTGCGAATTTGTATTTGTCAACGACGGCAGCAAGGACAAGACTTATCAAAGGCTCAAGAAGCTCTATAACGACGAAAAGGATAACAGCAATATACAAGTTATCAGCTTCAGCCGCAATTTCGGCAAAGAGGCCGCTATTTACGCAGGACTAACTAAATCGACGGGCGACCTTGTGTGTCTTATTGACGCCGACCTCCAGCAGCGCCCCGAGGTAGTGCTAGAAATGCTCGACGTGATGAATTCGGATGCGGATATTGACTGCGTCACTGCTTATCAGGATAAACGCAAGGAGAGCGCCGCGATCTCATTCCTAAAATCGTCGTTTTACAAGCTCATCAACAAGATCTCCGACGTTGAATTTGTCAACGGCGCCTCAGACTTTCGTCTGATGAAGCGCACAATGGTGGATGCCGTGCTGCAAATGACGGAATTTCACAGATTTTCTAAAGGAATTTTCAGCTATGTGGGCTTCAACACGAAGTACATCCCCTACACAGTCGCCGAACGTGAAAGCGGCGAGTCAAAATGGAGCGTTAAGAAGCTGACAAAATATGCTTTCGAGGGCATTTTCGCTTTCTCTACAACGCCGCTGAAAATATCGACCTTTGTCGGGCTGTTATCGGCGCTCGGCTCGCTCGTTTATTTGATAGTGATCTTGGTCATGAAATACGGGTCAAACGCCGCTATCCCCTCTTATTCGGCGGTGATAGTGCTGCTGCTCCTTGTCGGCGGACTTATCCTATTCTGCCTCGGCATAGTCGGCGAATACCTCTCAAAGATGTATGTGCAGGTCAAAAACCGCCCGGTCTATATAGTTAAAGAGCACTTAAACAGCAGCAAAAAATAAAACACTTTGCTAAACGGCGCGGCTACGGTCACGCCGTTTTATATTGCCGTATAAAAGAAACCTCTCCGCAGAGAGGTTATAATAGAATCACAGCGTTATCCAAAACCTTTTCAGATCTATGTCCTCATCAGGTTCGTGTATTGTGCATTCATAAACGCCGCCGTTTGCAAGGATAGTCTTTTCGCTTCCGATATTTCCGTCAACACAAGACACAAGCACTTTATCAATCCCGATCTCACGGCAAAACGGTAGAACCATTCCGAGCATTTCCTTGGCGTAGCCTTTGCGGCGTTCGCACGGTCTTACCGAATAACCGATATGACCTGCGTATTTTTCAAGATAGTCATTAAAGCAATGCCTTACCTGGATCATCCCGACCAGCTTGTTATCAGCCTTACGGATGCATAGGAATTGCGTAGCGGGAACCAAATGAGGCGGAACATTTTTCGGATCTTCATAATCTATGCAAACTTTTATATATTCTTCGGTATCCTCTGTCCGCCTGAGAGGGCCCGTTCCGTCCATAGAATCGCCCGCGTCAAGAAACTCTTGTCTGTATTCGGCGATCTGGCCCGCATATTCGCTTGCAGGCCGCGTCAAAATCAATTCTTCCATAACAAATTATCCTTTGATTACTTTTCTTGCCGCTTCATTTGAATAAATCAAACATCTTCTTTGCATATGCAATATTTTTGTGTCAGCCCTCGGTGCGTTCTTAGCAAAACACCTTATAATTCAAGCACGGAATCGAGGCAAAGCGTGAGCGCATACTCGTATGCGTCACCGCCCCAATTCCTCGCGTCATATTTATCGACATCGGCAAGGCTGTCCGCTGTATAAAGGATCATCCCAAAAGACGTGTTTCTGAAAGCGGCACAGGCAGCAAGCGCAGAGCACTCCATCTCCACCACAGAGCATCCCTCGCTTCTGCGATATGCTACCATATCTCTTGTCTCACGGTAGAAACCGTCGGTAGACCATGTAACGACTTCTTGATACTTCATGCCGTGCTCAAGAATGGTCTTTTCGATTGCTTTTCTAACCGCTTCATCAATTTCAATAAAGCGAGACGGGGGTGAATAGTGGTATGAAGCTCCCTCGTCACGAAGCGCCTTGCACGGCACAAGGAAAGTGCTCTCCTCAAATTTCTCAAGAGCGCCGCAACTGCCCGCAGAAATTATCTCACGCACGCCGTAGCCGATAAGCCAATCAAGTAATTGCACGGCGGCGGCAGCCCCGACAGGAGCTTGGCAGAGCACGATCTCCTCATTTTTATATTTTGTTACATAGATAGGATAATTCTTTGTCGCGCTGATAAAGCACGATACTTGTCGGGTATCGGTCATGTCGGCATACACATCTATGTATTCACCAAGGAAAGCAAACACACATTTCTTCGGCAGCTTCAAATCCAGCCCTTCATGCATGGGGCTGATGACTGCGGTTTGTTCTGTATCAAACTCAAGAATGGGTATCTTATTTTTTATAATACTCATACTGTTTCCTCATACATTGACACTCAGTAAGCCTATGACCCCAAGTCCATATTCCGCTTTCGCTTATCATATCAGTCCATGACCCGCTTTCAGTTTAGTTTCTCCCACTCGGCAAGGCGGTCGATATCCGCAAGGCGAAGGCATTTGGAGACGACATAGGTCTTGAGCCCGCCGTCGGCGTTGCGTTCGCCGAAGGCGCCGTAGGTCGAGGTGACTATAGTGTCGTCGGGCAAAACGACATTGCCGCAATAGCCGGTGTCGTCGCCCGCCACCACCTGCGGCTCGAGGTGTTCCTCGGTGCAGACATGGGCGAGCTTTATCCTGTATTGACCCTCGCCGCCGTGCAGATCCTCATATCTGCCGACCCAGGCGACCCAGCCCTCGCTGAACCAACCCCGTTCAGCTTTATCGGGGGCGTATTTCATCAGCTTGTCGGGACTGCGTTCAATTGAACGGAAGGTTATGAAAAGGCGTCCGTCCGAGGTGTAATCCGCCTTGTGGCGCTCGCCGTTCAGGGCGCTCGGAGCAAAGACGGGAGCAGACCAAGTCTCGCCCTCGTCGGTCGAAAACGACAGGAGCGAATTATAATTTTTATCGTTACTGCGTGCAATCAGGCAAAGCTCGTCGCCCTTGCCGCAGTCGGAGCGTATGACCTCAACCTCGCACATATTCGCCGCTTTCTCTATCTCGCGATGCTCGGCGAAATACGGAACAGGCACGCTCCAAACAGGCTTGCCGCCCTCAAAGGACAGAATAGTCTTGTAATTCACAAAATTGCGGTCGTGAAAAAAGCCCATCCATTTATCGACAAATCTGCCGCCCTCCTTGAGCCTCGTGAGCGAAGCCATGGCAACGATCGGCAGGTAATCATAGCCGTCCTTTTTGCCGAAGCAAAGCTCAAATTCACTCCAATGCTCGCCCTCATCATCCGAAAGCGAAAAATTGAAGCCGCCGACCGAGCCTAAGCCGTCGTTCCAATCGGGGTTTGCAGAGACCAAAAGGAGCTTATCGGGCGTGCCGTCGGAGAATTCAAGGCGGTAGACCGTCGGCGTTTCGCGTGAGGTCTGCCAAGAGGCGGGCTGATTCTTTAAGCTGTCGGTATAGCTCTTGCCGCCGTCGTGGCTGAGCCTGCTTCTGACTGCGCCCCTGCCGTGACCCGAGGGATAGACGGTCAAAATATCGCCGTTTTTAAGAAGCACGGAATCCGGGTGACCGATATAGTCGAGCCCGTCGTCGACCGTTACAAGGTCAAAAAGATAGCCAAGCTCCTCGGGGAGATCATCGGGGGGCAGGTCGAGTCTTATATTCGGGAGAGAATAATCCCCCGCTCCGTTTAATTTTGCGTTGTGATTCATATCATTTAGCCCTCACTCTGAATACTCTGACGCCATGTGCGGGCACGGCCGCCTCGATCTTATCACTGATTTCAAATTCTTTGCCGCTCCAAAGGTCTCTCGCCGTATATGCCTCGGCAAACGGGGTGTCAACAAAAGTCCTGCAAATTATATCCCTGACAGGCTGCTTCATTCGAGTTGGAGAACCTGCCTTATTAAGGAAGCAAACTGCAAATTCGCCGCCCGCAAGCGGCTTGACAAGCACATCCTCGGCGCCGTTGGTCTTTATCCTGCGGCACTGCACGCCGAGAGCATCCTGATCTACCGCTATCATCTCGCGATTGGCGACTATGGAATAGACGGGATTCGCCGTGTCCGGAGTGCCGTCCTGCTTCACAAAATGCCTGATATCATTGCCGAGAATAAGCGGCGCGGCCATCATGCACCAAAGGCTGAAATGCGCCTTATTCTCCTCGTAACTGAGCTCGCCGTTGCCGACCTCAAGCATATCGGGGTCGTTCCACGCTCCGATACCCGTGTATTTATAGAGCAGCACATTTATCTCATATATGCCGATAACCGACGCCCACATCGGCTTGATATCGGCTGTGGTGCGCCAAAGATTGCCCGCCTTTGCGCCCCAGCGCCACGGGAAATTGAAGCCCCATTCGCATATGGAGAACACTATCGGCTTCTCGGGCGTGCCGTGCTTCTCGGCGTACTGCCGTGTGGCTCTTTTAAGCTCCGCACCCATATCCGTATACTGAATTGCGGCGCTGTCCTGCTTCGAGGCAACGGGATTATAAATCGAGACAGTGTTCACACCGCCGCGCAGTCTTATCCGCACCTGATGCCTGCCGTCGGGGGTGAAACTCTTAGTGGCGGGCAAGGTGGTCTTGTATCTCTCTTCGCCGTTGACGATTATCTCGATATACTTATTGCAATTATTCTTTTTCCTTATGCACAAAGTGAGTATGTACTCGCCGTCACCGTCGGCAACAACATTATTGAAATCACATCTGCCTGCATTTGCAGACAGACCCGTGATACAGCATCCGCTTGCGAGCTTCGGGTCGTCAACAATGCGGGCTTCACCGCTGAGAACGGCTTCGCGCGCCGAATACGCCCTCTCCTCCGAGCTGCCGATTTTTGATACGGTTATTTTCTCGATATCGGGAGCTTTGGACGGGATGGGCACATTGTGGCAGAAATCATATTTGAAGTATTCCACTCCCCACTCGGCAAAGGTATCTGCGTCGACAGCCTCGTTACCGAGGCTTGCCGGCAGATCCACACAGGTGAGAGTGCCGTTTGAGGTATATATGCCGAGCTTTGCGCCGAGAGCGTTTACGCGCTCGACAAGTGCCTTTATGCCGCTCGGGAATTTGACAAAATCGCCTTGCAGCCTGCCGTCGGCATCGCGCATCGAGGACTGCCAGCAGTCGTCGATATTTATATAGTGATAGCCGCAGTCGAGCAGACCGCTGTTTTTCATAGCGAGAGCCGTTTCATATATCAGCTCTTCATCTATTTTATTTCTGAAGGTATTCCAGCTCGACCAACCCATCGGCGGGGTGAGTGCCGCGCCGTTATCATAGGGCTTATCGGCTCTGTAGGTCAGTCTCATTGAATTCACCGCTCTTTTTGCGGCAGAGGTCGAGGCGGCTACGCCCTTATCTTTTATCGCTTTAACTGCGGCGGTGATGCCTTCAAGAGAAAACAGCTTTGCCATTATATTCATCCTTTCGGTCGGTTATTTTAACACGGGAAGCGCATATTCAAACCCGTCGTAGTCGAAGCCATCGCCAAACGAGGCGGGATCGATAGTGTCGGTATTATAGATTGTCACAAGTTGCAGCTGATAGAGCGGGAATTCGACTGCCTGCTCCATGACCTGATCAAGAAGATTTGAGACCATGGATGCCCTCGCGGAAAGACCTATAGCCGAGCGGATGCCCGCAGTCAGCTCGTTTATCTTGTTATCGTTTACGGCGGTTTTGTTGAGAGTTCCCGCCGAATTATAGTAATCGAATTTATCGCTCGTTGCGCCGTCAGGGACGGAATCTATCCAAATATCAGCCTTACCCGATGTTATGGCGGCGTCAAGCCCTGCCGCGTCTGCGACAACGATATTCAGCGTTATCCCCTTCTTCGAAAGCAGGGTCTTATATTCATTGAGCGCCGCAACGGTCAATTCATCCGCACCTCTGAGGTAATATGCGGTGAACGCTTTGTTAGGGGTGCCGTTGACTATCTCATAAGCCGAATAAGAGCTCTCGGTATAATACGGCTGAGTGAGATTAGCGGGATATTCGTCAAAGCGCACGCTTAGCGGGCGATACGGGACGGTATAATAAGTCCCGACCTTGCCCTCTACAGAGCTTTTAACGCCGCTTGCAAGGCCGCAGAAGGCTTTTCTGAGGAAATTATCAACAGTCCTCGTGTTAAAGAAGAGCGTAGTATAGCTGTCGTTATCGGAAACATAGAATTTGACCTTGTCGGCGGTGAGCTTATTTATCAGCTCGGCGGTCGCAGTCGTGGTAACGACATCCACCTTACCACTGAGCACACTTTGACCAGGGTCCTCCTCCTTAGCGGCAAGGTCGATGAATTTCAGAGAACCAAAAGCGGGTTTACCGTCAAAATAATAATCGTTGGCTGTCAGCGAAACCTCGTTATTGCTGTGGTCGATAACGGTATAAGGCCCTGAGCCTACGGCAAAGCCGGTCATCTGCTTGACCTTATCCGCCTGCCCCTTGACATAATCGACCGAATAATACGCCTTCGACACTACAAGGGCATTCAGACGGGAGACGGCATTGATATTGCGTGAATTAAACTGCACCGTGCAGGTGTAGTCGTTGACCTTTTTGATGCCCGAAATTTCGGTTACATCTATGCCGTTCTCGTAGTTTTTATTGATATATTCTTTATAGAGCTTATCTCTGTACCATGTTTCAGGGTCATACGAAAGCGGATTTGTCTCCGCCTCAACTCTCGCAATAAGGCGCATGACCTGTGACTCCGACGGTGACGCGCCGAGATCGCTCAGCGCCTCGGAATAACCGAGCTTTGAGGCATAATCACGCCATGATGCGCTCGTCGGCGAGGCTGAGTTCAGGTCGCCGTTGAAGCGCCCCTCGATACCGGTTGCAACGAGATATTCGATATAATCGGCGGTTTCAATGGTTTTGACCGTGTAATTTGCCGCCACGCGCTCCTCGATACTCTCAATTGAGCTTTGATAATTCTTATCGTCGAAGTAATATTCCTTTAATCCGACGATATCATTGAGATACCAGTCGTTGTAAACACCGTCATAAGTGGCGTCCGCGATGAAATAATAGAAGAATATCACGTCGTCGATAGTCACAGGCTTACCGTCGGAGAAAAACATATCGTCCCTTATCGTGACGGTGTATTTAACGCCCGTGTTGCCCGAATACTCATACGATATGCCTCCGCAGAGGTTTACAAGGCGGTTGTCACCCGTCCTGCGCTGTATCGGCAGAAATATCTGAGAATTTATCTGCTTGTCGGCCTCGCTCTCGGCATAAAACGGGTTAAACACACCCTCTATGCCCTCGACGCCGACTTTAAGCTGCTTTGTTTTGATGGATTTTACCGCCCTGCACCCGCTTGTGAGCATTACGGCGAGGCAAAGTAAAATAACCGCAGCGGTTCTCAATATCCGTCTCATAACATTCCTCCGTATACATGATCCTTGTCATTAAATTATAGCATAATAATCATAAGTATACAATAATAAAAGTAAAAAAACAGCGGGAAGCACAACACTTCCCGCTGAAGATATTTAATTAGTCTTTGAAGCCCTCAAAGCCCTTGAATATAGCCTCGGTGTAGACATTGTGCTCATTCTTGCTGTGGTGTGAATACCAAACCTGAGCAAAGAAGGGGTTGACGCTGGCTTCGGTATCGTAATCCCAACGGAACTTCTTGCCTTCGCAATCGGTGGGAACTTCCTTCGGGCACCAGTGGCCGCCTCTGAGGACAAGGTTGGGGGACATCATGAACTCGTGGCCGTGAGCGCACTTCCACTTGATGGGAGTGTAGAAATCAACATAATCGCTCTCGGTTGCAAGGCACTCGCCGCCTCTGAAAGCAGCAGCCTTCTTGAAGTCCTCGATGGTGAGCTCGGAGAGAGGCTTGCTCTCGTCATAGCCGTGATCAAGGTTGGTGACGGTCTTGGTGGGACGCTCTGCGGCAGGATTATAATCCTTCCATGTGCCTATCTTCTTATACTCATCAAGTGAGCCCCAATAAGCGGAGATCCTGTCCTGCTTATTGTTTTTGAGCCACCAGTTGGTGCCGTAAGTCTCTTTGTTGGTAAGGGATTTCATAAAGATCTTGACCGCCCAGGGAGCGAGCTTGGCAGCGGGGGCGAGCTTCATGTAAGCAGGGGCGCTGTCCTTAAGACCCTTGAAGTACTTCTTAACGGGTATGTTTGCACGGAAGTGGCAGTATTCCTCGAGCTTATCGCCGTCGGCATACCACTGGCCGTGGAAGTTCTTGGTAACGAACCAGTTGCGGTCAAAGAGCTTCTCGGGTCTGCCGACTCCGAGAGCGTCAAGCAGGAGGACCTCAAACTCATAGTTAGTGAGTCTGTATTCGTCGCCGCTGCCGATATTGTAGAAGCTTCTCCAGAACTCCTCGGGGAGATCCATGGTGCAGATGTTGGTCATAAGTCTGCCGGAATCCTCGACGGTAGCCCACTCAAGCACGCCGTTAAGAGGAACGTGATACATGATGGGATCCATGTTCTTGATGATGTCGGCATAGAGAATGCCGGACTGACGGAGAGATACCCAATATTTAAGACCTGACTCTGCAAAAATGCTCTCAGCAATGACCTTGCTGCATGCATAGTGGTCGTAAACGCTGATCTGGATGGGGTCGCCGGTACGTCCCCAATGGGTAGGAGCGTTCCTGTCGCCGGTCTCGGCAACGGTGCCGATGTAAACTACCTTGATGGCATCGGGATCGGGCTGAGCCTTAACTGCATCAACGATGTTTCTCGCAGCAGTGGTGTTGGTGACGACGGTCTTGGTCGGATAGTAGTCAGCGCTGGGTGAAACCATGCCGCCGACATGAAGAACGTAGTCAGCGCCGGTAACGCACTTGAGAACATCCTCATACTTGCAAAGGTCGCCCCAAACGATCTTGACCGAGGGGTCATTCTCATAATCTTTGAAGAGCTCCTTATTCTTCTGGCTGCCTCTTAGCAGGAGAACGATATTCAGCTCATTCTTCTTTGCGTAGAGCTGCTTAAAGCTCTCATGACCCATATTACCGGAAGCGCCGGTAAGGAATACGGTCTTTTTCTGTGCCATAATAAATTCCTCCAAAAAATTTTTTGCGCCAAAAACTTACTTTATAATGGTAACATAATCTGATTTATAAATCAACAATTTTTGAAAACAAATGGTTGATTTTTGTCTGTCTCTTATACACATCTCCGAGCCCACGAGACCCTAAGACATCTCG
>ENA-UAOM01000717-UAOM01000717.1-human-gut-metagenome-genome-assembly--contig:-NODE-717-length-11734-cov-7.614265_pt1 | contig 11734 bp, 12 predicted proteins | sample MGYA00243468_ERZ654555 | MGnify/ENA primary metagenome ERZ654555 (study PRJEB26926, sample SAMN06164434) | human gut metagenome | biome: ENVO:00009003; feature: ENVO:2100002; material: ENVO:00002003... | reverse complement strand
GAATTTAAACTAAACTCTAAATATCAGCCGACCGGCGACCAGCCGAAGGCGATAGACCAGATTGTCGATAATTTTAATCACGGAATTGACCGGCAGGTTTTATTGGGAGCAACCGCAACCGGAAAAACCTTTACTATGTGTAATGTCATTGCCAGAATGAATAAGCCTGCGTTGGTGTTGGCCCATAATAAGACACTGGCAGGACAGCTATATAATGAGATTAAAGAGTTTTTTCCGAATAATCATGTTGAGTTTTTTATATCCTATTACGATTATTACCAGCCGGAGGCGTATGTTGTTTCTTCGGATACCTATATTGAGAAGGATTCGAGTATTAATGAGGAAATAGATGAACTTCGGCATAGTGCCACCGCCGCCCTGATGGACTATAAGGATACGATTGTTGTGGCTTCCGTATCATGTATTTACGGTATTGGTGACCCGGACGATTACCGGGAAAGTATGCTGAATATTCGGGTTGGAGAAACCTATAACCGGAAAAAGCTGTATCAGAGATTGGTGGAAATGCAGTTTGAGAGAAACGATTTTGATTTTAAGCGGGGCAGCTTCCGTATCCGGGGCGATGTTTTGGAGATTATTCCGATTTCCGAGCATTCCAAGGGAATCCGTATTGAATTTTTTGACGATGAGGTTGACCGTATCCGCACGTTTGATATAACGACGGGTATGGCGATTGACGAGATTAAATTTGCAAATATATTTGCGGCAACACACTTTGTCACCAACCGGGATAAACTGGAGGAGGCTTTGCGTCGCATACGGGAGGAACTTCACGCCGTTCATAAGAAGTTTATTGAGGAGGGCAAGCTGTTGGAGGCGGAGCGAATCGAGCAGAGGACGAAGTACGATTTGGAAATGCTCGAACAGACCGGCTTTTGCAGCGGTGTGGAAAATTATTCCCGGCATCTTGCCCTGCGGGCGGAGGGGGAAACACCGGCGACGCTGATTGACTTTTTCCCTAAGGATTTTCTTTTGATAGTCGATGAATCCCATGTCACTCTTCCTCAGGTCAGAGGTATGTTTAACGGCGACCGTTCCCGCAAGGAAACATTGGTGAATTATGGTTTCCGTTTGCCTTCGGCACTGGATAACCGTCCGTTAAGATTTGAGGAATTTGATAAAAAAATACATCAGGCGTTATTTGTTTCCGCTACTCCCGGCGACTTTGAATCTAAATACGAGGTGGTGGAGCAGATTATTCGTCCGACGGGACTTGTTGACCCGGTGATTGAGGTTCGCCCAAGTTTGGGTCAGGTTGACGACATCTATGCTGAAATCTTAAAGCGTATGAAGGTAAATGAGCGAGTTCTGATTACAACCTTAACCATTAAAATGAGTGAGGATTTAACCGATTATTTAAAAAAACTGGGACTGAAGGTAGCCTATCTTCATTCCGAGGTTAAGTCCTTGGAGCGTTTGGAAATATTAAAGGATTTAAGAATGGGAAAGTATGATGTACTGGTTGGAATCAACCTGCTGCGGGAGGGCTTGGATTTGCCGGAGGTATCCTTGGTTTGTATTTTAGATGCGGATAAGCAGGGCTTTCTGCGGTCGGCGAGGTCTTTGATACAAACGATAGGACGGGCTGCCAGAAATGCCGACGGACGGGTAATTATGTATGCCGACACTGTCAGCGATTCAATGCGTCAGGCAATCGACGAAACCAATCGGCGTCGGGAAATACAGCAAAAATATAATGAGGAGCATGGCATTGTTCCCAAAACCATTATCAAGGAAATCCCGAAATCTATCAGCATGAAAAAGGCGGAGGATTTATCTCATACCGAACGTGTGAAGGCTCAAAAGATGACAAGAGAAGAAAAAACGATGTTAATCAATGAGCTTGAAGAGGAAATGAGAGCCTATGCCAAGGATTTGAATTTTGAGGCAGCGGCTCAGATTAGAGATGCGATTTTGGAGCTGAAGGCTGCGAAATAAGGAGGAATAAGAGTATGTATTCATTAAAAGAGCTGTTTAAGGTTGGAAATGGTCCTTCGTCCTCTCATACCATTGGTCCCTTAGAGGCAGCTAAGGAATTTATGAAAAGATATCCGGATTGTGATTCGATATTGGTCCGGCTTTACGGCTCCTTAGCCTTGACGGGGAAGGGGCATCTGACGGATTATATTATTGAAAAGACATTGATGCCGGTCTGCTGTAAGATAGAATTTGATATTACCGAGGTACCGCCGCATCCGAATACAATGGATTTTATCGGCTATCGGGATAAAAGCATTGTTGCCCGAATGAGAGTATACTCTGTGGGCGGCGGAGCGATTGAGATTGAAGGCGATGCCAAAAGAGTTTCCGAGCATATTTATCCGCTAAATAAATTTCGAGAAATATCTCAGTATTGTAAGGATTATAAATTGAGGCTTTATGAGTATGTAGACAAAATTGAAGGACCGGAGTTTACTAAATACATGGAGCATATTTACACGGTAATGGAGGAATCCATCAACCGAGGATTGAATACGACAGGTATTCTTCCCGGGCGGCTTCAGATTAAACGCAAGGCAAATTATCTTTACTTCCAGAACAGCAAGGAAACGGATCCGACGGAGATTGCAAGAAGAAAAACGGTTGCCTATGCGTATGCCGTCAGTGAGGAAAATGCTTCGGGAGGAGAATTGGTGACTGCACCGACCTGCGGAGCGGCAGGCGTCCTTCCTGCCTGTATGCGGTACGCCGAATATCTGAATTTATACTCTCATGAGGAAATTATCAATGCCCTGAAAACGGCAGGCTTAATCGGCAATCTTGTAAAGCAAAATGCCTCTATATCGGGAGCCGAGGCAGGCTGTCAGGCTGAGGTCGGCACGGCGTGTTCTATGGCGGCGGCTTTTTTAGCCGAGCTTAACGGAGGAAGTATCGACCAAATTGAATCTGCCAGCGAGATTGCCTTGGAGCATCATCTGGGACTGACCTGCGACCCTATCGACGGCTATGTTCAAATCCCCTGCATCGAAAGAAATGCTGTTGCGGCACTGCGGGCGATTGATGCGGCAAAGCTATCCTCCTATCTGAATAATAGTGATTCTAAAATATCCTTTGATTTAGTGGTAGAAACGATGCTGGATACGGGGAAGGATTTGTCGTACCGGTATCGGGAAACCTCTGAAGGCGGCTTGGCTAAAAACTATCATTAGGGGAGGACAAGTATGGAAATCGGAGAAACATACAATGTGCTTGTAGAGGACTATGACGTTAATGGCTTAGGAGTCGGACATATTGAAAGCCGGGTGGTTTTTATAGAGAGAGCCGCCAAGAATGAAACGGTTGTCTGTCGGATAACGTATGTCCATAAAAAATATGCGTTTGCGGAGGCAATACAGGTACTCAATCCGTCCGCAGACAGAATTCCGCCGGCTTGTCCTTATTTTGAGCAGTGCGGCGGCTGTGACTTAATGCATATCAGCTATGAAGCAGAATGTGAAATTAAAGAAAAAAAGGTGAAACAGGCATTGAGAGGAAGAACGGCGGTAGAGTTTCATCCGCTGATTTCCTCCAAGGAGCTTTCCGGCTACCGGAATAAGGTGATGGTCCCTTTTGCCCGCGATGATGAAGATGATGTCATCTATGGATTTTATGAAAAAAAATCCCACCATATTATCCCGATGAGGCAGTGTTTAATATCTTCCGAGCTGGATAATCGTATCTTGGCAGTAATTGAGCGGTACTTAAGTCTTTTTCATATTTCAATATATAATGAAGAAACTCACCGCGGCGTTTTCCGTGAGGTGATGATACGGCATACCTCCTTAAATGAGTATATGGTTGTGCTGGTGGCGACGAAAAAAACGGATTTATCCGTTCTCGTTCAAGGACTTATCCGGGAATTTCCGGAGATTAAATCCATATACTTAAATGTTAATCCGGATAAAACCAACGTAGTATTGTCCGGGGAATATGAATTATTGTATGGAAATAGAGTGATTATAGAAAGAATATTAGGACTAAAGTTTCAGGTTTCTCCTGCTTCCTTTATGCAGGTTAATCATAAGCAGTGCGAACGGCTTTATGCCGAGGCAATTCGTATGGGTGAACTGGATAAGGACATGAATGTAATTGATGCCTATTGCGGTATGGGGAGTATAACGCTTAACATTGCCAAGCAGGTAAAGAAGGTTTACGGTATAGAGGTAGTCGAGGCAGCCATAGCCAATGCGAATCAAAATAAAGAAATCAATGAAATCTATAATGCGGAGTTTATCTGCGGTAAGTGCGAAGAAGAAATAGTAAGGTTGATAAACAAAGAAAAAATAGATGTGATTTTTTTTGATCCGCCCCGAAAGGGCTGTGAAAAAAGATTTTTGGATACGGTAGCTGATATGGGAATTCCTAAGATTATTTATATTTCCTGCAATATTGCCACGGCAGCGAGAGATATTGAGTATTTAGAAAAAAGAGGATATGTTTTACGGGAAGTCACTCCGATGGACTTATTTAGCAGGACATCCCATGTTGAGAGTGTCAGTTGCTTATCCTTGAAAGAAAAATGACATATCAAGAAAATTAAATGATTATAAAAATTTGAATTAAATTTTATATCGTCAGTGGAAATATATCTGCTTGGCGATTTTTTTATTTCTTTATGCTTTTTCGCCTTAAGGTCTTGTCCCCCACAAAAATCCATAGTTTCTAAAAGGTGACTATACCACTATTTAGTGCGTACTATACAATGCTTAATATTAGTTTTATAATAAGGCTGTAATCGAAAGAAAAGCTCGAGTATTTCTGAAGATAAATAAAAAATGGAGGAAAAATAATATGAAAATTGCAGTAGTAGCTTCTAACGGCAGAGTAGGAGCATTTGTAGTACAAGAGGCACTAAACAGAGGATTTGAAGTGACCGGAATCGGTAAAGGAGAAAACAAGACAGGGGTTAAGGCTTACATTAATAAAAATGCCTTAGACTTAACCAAGGAGGATTTAGTCTCTTTTGATGCCGTGGTAGACGCAGTCGGCGGCTGGACCGAGGATACCATACCTAACATTACCAATGTAATGAACCATCTTGCCGATATTCTATCCGGAACAAACACCAGACTGATTGTTGTCGGCGGTGCCGGCAGTCTGTTCGTCAATCCCGAAAGAACCATTACGGTGGATATGGGTGCTGATTTCCCGGATTCATGGAAACCATTGTCTAATGCTCATGGCAAGGGCTTGCAGACTTTGAGAAATTCTAAGGGCTTAAAATGGACCTATATTTCTCCTGCTTGCAATTTCGTTGCTGACGGACAAAGAACAGGAGAATACATCCTTGGCGGCGAGGATTTGGTATTAAACTCTAAAGGCGAGAGCGAAATATCCTATGCAGACTATGCCATAGCTCTAGTGGATGAAATTGAAAGCGGAAATCATATTCAAGAACGAATCAGCGTTGTTGCAAAATAATTTAATTTTATCAAATCATAGTGTATACTATATATAGGAATTATCTATGGAGGTATATATATGACAAATCAATCCAAATTACACGCCTGTCCCGTTCAAACGTGCTTAAACTTTATCTCTGATAAATGGAAAATATTAATTATTAGAGATTTGCTTACAGGGACAAAACGGTTTAGCGAGTTAAAAAAATCACTTGCTCCGGTCACCCAAAAAATGCTGACCCAGCAGCTGAGAGAGATGGAGGACGATGGGCTTGTCCATCGGGAGGTATATCCGGTTGTTCCGCCTAAGGTAGAATATTCCTTGACGGAACTGGGACTTTCCCTAAAGCCCGTCATAGAATCCATGAAGCTTTGGGGAACGAAGTATACAAGCCGGCAGGTAAATTAAAGGGTCGAGTTTATCGACCCTTTTAATTAAAAAAATAAATTCTAAGGAGAAAACAAGATGAATAAAATTGTTGAAGAATTAAAAAAAGTAGGCGTATTTTTTATTGCGACCGTAGAAGAACAGCAGCCGCGGGTACGCCCGTTTTCCAGCATTGCCGAATATGAGGGCAGTGCGTATATTTGCAGCGGAATTCAAAAGGAATTTTATAAGCAGGTTCAGCAAAATCCTCATATTGAAATATCCGGTATGTACGACGGAGGCACATGGATTCGGGTATCGGCTACGCTCAAGGAGGATAACCGCATAGAGGTACAGCAGGCAGTGCTGAGCGATCCTACGGGTCCCAGCCAGCTGTATCGTCCGCAGGACGGAAGATTTATTACCTATAAATTAGAAAATATCAAGGCATATAAATATAATTTCTACGCTATGCCTCAGGAAATCAAGGAAAACTGATATGAAGGATATCACTTGGTGCATTGAGTATCTATCCAAGATAAATTCTATAAATTCAAAAATAAACCTTCCCGAGCATTTGCAGTTCAGAGCTCTTATGAATATTACGATGCCTGTGGACTTAAGCGGGGAGTTTTACGATAGACAGGATAGAGCCATTAAAGAACTATACAAGGAAAAAAGCATAATATCCGTGGAAGAGCTAAGCCTTGTAAAAGATAGAATTTATTTGTATAAGGGCGATATAACAACACTGAAGGCGGATGCCATAGTCAACGCCTGCAATGAAAAGCTGCTGGGCTGTTTTCATCCCCTGCATTCTTGTATTGATAATGCGATACACTCCTTTGCCGGTTTAGAAGTCAGACGTGATTTAATGGCAATTATGGCTAAGCAGAGATATGATGAGCCGAATGGAAAATGCAAAGTGACTGCCGGCTATAACTTGCCTGCAAAATATATTTTTCATACCGTTGGACCTAAGGTTATAGGTCATGTCACAAAGGAAAATAAAGATGATTTAAAAAGGTGCTATGAAGTATGTCTTAAAAAGGCAGAGGAGATGAGGCTTGAGAGTATTGTTTTCCCTTGTATTTCTACCGGAATCTACGGATATCCTCAGGAAGAGGCGGCCGCATTGGCGTTTGATACGGTAAATCGGTATATCCATACAAATCATGATACAGCAGTAAAAAGAATTGTTTTCAATGTGTTTAAGGAGGAAGATTATGCAGCTTACCAGAGAATCCTTGCAGAAAATGATAAATGAGGCAGAAGCCATAGTGATAGGAGCCGGTGCCGGTCTTTCCGCAGCGGCTGGTTTTGAGTATGGCGGCAAAACATTTATGGATAACTTCAAATACTTATATGACGAATACGGCTATACGGATATGTATAGTGCAGGCTTCCATCATTTTGAAAGCCTAGAAGAAAAATGGGGCTATTGGGCAAAAATGATTTATCTAAATCGGTATAAATCTGAGGCAAAGCCTCTATATAAAACTTTGTATCAATATGTAAAGGATAAAAACTATTTTGTAATAACAACGAATGTAGACCATCAGTTTCAGCTTTCCGGCTTTGATAAAAAAAGACTTTTTTATATGCAGGGCGATTATGGCTTATTCCAGTGCAGTGACGCCTGTCATAGAAAAACCTATGACAATAAGGAAAGTATTATGAAGATGCTGAACCATATATATCAGCATAGGATTCCAGAGGATTTTATTCCTAAATGTCCGGTTTGCGGCAAGCCCATGACTACCAACTTAAGATGTGACGATAAATTCGTAGAAGATGAAGGGTGGACTCAGGCTCAAAAAAGATATAAGGAATTTATAGCAAAAAACAGGGAAAAGCGTATCCTTTATTTAGAACTGGGAGTTGGCTATTCCACGCCGGTATGGATTAAATACCCATTTATGAATTTGACTCTGTCTAATCCCAAGGCAAAATACATCTGTATAGACAATGGCTATATTTCAATTCCTAAGGAGCTTCTTCCGCAAAGCTATATTTTCAATGACGATATTAATAAAATAATTTATTAAAAAATTTCTGGAAAAGACCGAACAGCCTTAAAGCAAGACTTGAAATCACCGGCGGACTCTTCTAGGTTGACAGATAAAGCTTTGTTTAGTAAAATAAAGGGGATATACAGATGGTTAGAGGAGTTTGTTTGTGTCTATTCTTAGATATAGATAAAAGGGAGGACAGGATTTCCGGTAAACCCTTTGTCAAACTATTAGCTTAAGGAATCTTTATAAATTTCTATAAAGCATAATCAGGCGGCAGTGGTACATAATTTATAAAATTATTTGTAGATATATGCTGGAAGAAGAATTTCATGAAGAGCGGGAAAATCTAACTGGGAAAGTAAAAAGAAAGAGGTTTGACTATGAAAATAGGAACGGGGATTTATATTGCGACATTATATCTGGCTCAAGCCTGTATTTTTAGTTCCGCGGTTTTATGCATGAAGGATTATAGCGAAAGTATTTATATGGTTTTTTTATGGCTTTCTGTTGCCTTTTATGCTTTTGCCGTTTTTTGGGGAATCGGTTTGTCTATTGCAAGCCTCGGTTTGATTTATAAGCCTAAGAGGTTTACATATCAAACTGTAATGATAGGAAAACTGGTGTTAATTCCTTACTTTTTATTGAATTTTCTTTGCTGCTTTTTGCTGGTCGCCGGCTTTTTAAATCCCTTTCTGGCTTGGTCGCTGATTATCGTGATTCCCCTCTTGATAGGAATGACCTATATTGCAATGCTGCCGCTTTCGCTTGCCTCGACGGCACTAAGCATTGGCTATGTTCGGCAAAAAAAGGTGGAATCTCAAAAAATTATTCTTTGGCAGATTTTAGAATTTTTCTTTGTTTTGGACGTGCTTGCCGCGATTGTTTTAAAAATTAAATGTTCATCTTTCCTGCGAACAAATACCTATTGTGAAAGCTCCTTCTGAGCTTTTTTCTTTTTAAAAAGAAGTACAATCTAATTGACAAGAAAACCGTTTCGGTGTAATATTCAAGTGATATATCACAAGGAGAAGATTATGACTGTATATGAATTTATAAAAAAGGAAATTATTACAGGTAAATATAAAGAGGGCAGTATCTTTGACGAACAGGCAGTCTGCCGACAGCTGAACGTGAGCCGGACACCTGTTCGGGAGGCGGTTTTAAAACTGAACGAGGAAGGCTATCTTGTCGTTATGCCGAGAAGAGGAACTATCGTATCCAGTATCAGCTATTCGGATATTCAAAGCCTGTATGGATTAAGAAAAATTCTTGAGCCGGAAATCGCCGGTATTGCTGCCAGAACTATGGAGCCGGCAGAGGCGTCGGCGTGGAGGGATTACCTTTTGCGGCAAAAGGAAAACCATGGGGAGGCTTTCCCGGCGTACCCGCTGGTACAGGAGGATTCGGGGCTGTGGGACGCGGATAAAGCCTTTCATCTGGCACTTGCCACCGCCACAGACAACAAGTACATAATCCGGGAAATTGAAAAGGTCATGGATTTGTCTATGCGAATCCGGGTTTTATCTAATGTGGAAAGCATAGAACGAAAAATGTGTGCGATTGACGAGCATATTGCCATTGTGGACGCTGTTTTGGCTAAGGACAGCGAGCAGGCAAAAAGAAGTATGGCATATCATTTAGAAAAAACAATGGAAGGATATGCAAAATATGGGGTGTAGATTATGGAATTGGCTAAAATATCTTTATTGCAGGTAATTATTTTATTTATTATTATTTTCTTTGGTTTTTTACTGGTAAAGCTAAAGCTGATAAGCATGAGTGCTAAAGGCTCCTTATCGAATCTGTTGGTTTATCTGGTTGTTCCGGCAATGATTATTAATTCCTATATTACGGAATATGACAGCAATATTATGAAAAATCTGCTGTATTGCTTTTTATTTAGCTTTATCGTGCTGGGGATTGGTCTTATCGCGGTTATGATTATCACAAAATTCTGGCATACGGAGGAAAAACCGATTTTGCGTTTTGCCATGATATTTTCCAATGCGGCATATATGGGCTTTCCCCTGATTGAGGCTATGTACGGTAGCGAGGGCTTAATTTATGCCAGTGCGTTCGTTTCGGTTTTCAATATTCTGCTATGGACGTTCGGCTATGCCTGCGTCAGCAAAACCTTCCGGTTAAAGGAGGTCGTACGAAGTATTTTAAAGACGCCGGTTATTTACGCTCTTGCGGTGGGAATCCTGATATTTTTTCTGCAAATTCCCGTTCCGACCGTTATTGCTAAGCCCTTGGAGCTGATAGGCTCTATGAATACGCCGCTTTCCATGATAATCACAGGTATGGTGATTGCCTCCTGTAATTTTAAGGCGGTTCTTAAAAATATCTATCTATGGCTGTGTGTGGGGATAAGACTTATCGTTGTTCCGCTTTTATGTCTTGGCGTTTTATATCTTATCAAGATATGGGGCAATGCAGATTCCGTGGTACTGCAAATCGTCTTTATCCTCGAGGCGTGTCCGTGTGCGGCGATAACGTCTATTTTTGCGATAAAATTTAAGTATAACGAGGATTTAGCTGTTTGCAGCGTCGTTTTCAGCACTCTGCTTTCGATTATTTCTTTACCGCTCTTCACTTTACTGATAGCGAATATATTATAGCCTCTTGTGCTGAATTTATAAGAAATATAAAAAATAAGGGGGAATAAATATGATTCATTTTGAAGTATTATGTGAAAAAAACGTGGATTCCTATATCCGCTATTTGGAAAAAGCACTTCGAGAGGAGCCGGATAAGGTCTGGATTGAAAAGGTTGACCCGGAGGCAATCCGGTCCCGGGTGCAGGATAGCTTTTATCAGAATACGACCTCTATTCTGGCAATGGAGGGAGAGGAAACCGTCGGAAGAATCGAATATCATTTTTATGGCTGTTTTCAGGACGGCTACCGTATGGCGTATGTAGATTGGGTGTATGTGCTGAGGGAGGTCCGTCGGCAAAACATCGGCAGAAGGCTGTTTGAGGAATTTGAAAAGGAATGCCGGAAATATAAGATAAATCAATATTTTCTAATTATGGCAGAATCAGAAGAGGCTGTTCGCTTTTATGAGAGCTTTTCGGCAAAAATCGAAAAGGCTCCTACGCTGAGAAAGGATTTATAAATCCATACTGCGAATAAAATTGCCTAGACGCGGAGGTTAAGAACGCATATTTTAATACAGGTGATAATTTATGCAAAGCATTATACTTGGAATCTTCATACCGCTAATCGGTACGTCCTTAGGCTCTTTAATTGCCTTGTTTTTTAAAAAGGATATGAAGGACGGGATTTACAAGCTAATGCTTGGCTTTGCCGCAGGCGTTATGATGGCGGCAAGTATCTGGAGCCTGATATTGCCGGCGATAGAACTATCGGGGGATAATCCATACACCTGCTACCTTCCGGCAACGATAGGCTTTATTCTGGGTATGGGCTTTTTAATGGTATTTGATGTCTTTACCGCTAAAAAGAAAATCAATATGCTGAACTTTGCGGTCGTTATCCATAATATTCCGGAGGGTTTCAGCGTCGGTGTGGCACTGGCGGGAGCATTGAGCGGAGATACCGTAATGATGACCTCAGCCTTCCTGCTGAGTATCGGCATCGGGATTCAAAATATTCCGGAGGGAAGCATTATTTCCTTAAATATGCTGAAGGATAATTCTAAGTTTAAAGCGGTTATGGCGGGAATCCTGTCCGGTGTCGTTGAGCCGATTGCAAGCTGTATCGCCATTGTTTTAATCTATTTTATTCAGCCGATTATGCCCTATACGCTCGCCTTTGCCGCCGGAGCGATGATTTATGTCGTCGTAGATGAGCTTATTCCTGAAGCAAATGGAATGTACGGCAATATCGGTATTTGTATCGGCTTTTGTATTATGATGATTTTAGATGTAATGCTGGGCTAGGATATTCATTCTAAGTAATATAAAAAATAATTTCCTATTTATT
>ENA-UAOM01000701-UAOM01000701.1-human-gut-metagenome-genome-assembly--contig:-NODE-701-length-11819-cov-4.495665_pt1 | contig 11819 bp, 9 predicted proteins | sample MGYA00243468_ERZ654555 | MGnify/ENA primary metagenome ERZ654555 (study PRJEB26926, sample SAMN06164434) | human gut metagenome | biome: ENVO:00009003; feature: ENVO:2100002; material: ENVO:00002003... | reverse complement strand
CAGAACCACCAACCAACTGGAAGATTGTTTCTGCAGCCAGGCCTTTGAAAGGTACGCGTCCTTCAATTCCTTCTGGCACCAATTTATCGGCGTTCTCCTGGAAATAACGGTCTTTAGAACCGCGTTCCATAGCACCTAAAGAGCCCATTCCACGATATACTTTATAAGAACGGCCTTGATATATAATAGTTTCGCCAGGGGACTCTTCAGTTCCTGCTAATAAACCGCCAATCATAACAACATTGGCACCTGCGGAGATAGCTTTAGCAATATCACCGGAATATTTGATACCGCCATCGGCAATAATAGGAATACCATATTGACGTGCAACTGATGCGCAATCATTGATAGCAGTAATCTGCGGGACGCCGATACCGGCTACAACACGGGTCGTACAAATAGATCCTGGCCCGATGCCAACTTTAACGGCATCAACGCCACATTTGATTAATGCTTCAGTTGCAGCGCCTGTTGCTACATTACCGGCAATAATATTCAATTCCGGGAAAGCTTCGCGCAATTGACGCACTGAATTCAGGACTCCGTGCGAATGTCCATGAGCAGTATCAATAACTATAACATCTACCTTAGCATTAACTAAAGCGGAAGCCCGTTCCATCATATCAGCACCAACGCCTACAGCAGCGGCTACACGCAGACGCCCATCACTGTCTTTGCAGGCATTAGGATACATTTTAGCTTTTTCAATATCACTGATTGTGATCAGCCCTTTAAGATAACCTTCGCTATCGACCAACGGCAATTTCTCAATACGGTGTTCGCGCAGTAATTTTTTAGCTTCTTCAAGACTCGTACCAACAGGAGCAGTTACCAAACCTTCACCAATCATACATTCTTTGATCTGTTTATTAAGATTAGTTTCAAAACGCAGGTCACGATTAGTAATAATTCCCTGCAGCTTACCACTAGGATCACAAATAGGAACACCGGAAATATGATAATGCTCCATCATTTTTACGGCATCTGCAAGAATATTATCAGGAGCCAGAAATAAAGGATCAACGATAATACCATGCTCGCTGCGCTTTACTTTGGCAACCTCTCCTGCCTGTTCTTCAATCGTTAAATTTTTGTGGATAACACCTAAACCGCCTTCACGGGCAATGGCAATCGCCATTTTTGATTCTGTAACAGTATCCATACCAGAACTGATCAGAGGAATATTCAATTTAATGTTTTTAGTCAAATAAGTGGAAACATCTACATCACGCGGCAAAACATCAGATTCTGCCGGAACCAAAAGCACATCATCAAAAGTTAAACCTTCTTTTGCAAATTTGTCTGTACGCATTATAAAACTCCCTTCTTCTTTGAAATATTTTTACTATACTAGCACAGTGATTACACAAAATCAAGTAGTTTCTGTAATTTTTTTTTACAATATCTTGTTTAGGAACCTTAAAAGATACTAAAAATGACCGATTTACTGCAACATTACAGCAATCCGGTCATTTTTTATTTAAGAATTATTTTTACGCAGTTCTTCCAGCAGGAACTCATTTTTAATCCGTATATATGTTCCCTTCATCCCAAGCGATTTCGTTTCGATTAAACCGGCACTTTCGAATTTACGCAGAGCATTAACGATTACAGAACGTGTAATCCCGACACGATCAGCAATTTTAGAAGCTACAAGCAAGCCTTCCATGCCTTTCAGTTCGCCGAGAATATTGACAATAGCTTCCAGTTCGGAATAAGAAAGCGTTGAAAAAGCAATCTGAACCATTGCTTTCTTGCGCACTTCTTCTTCCACTTTAGCTGCACGCTCATGCAGAATCTCAACGCCGATAACAGTCGCAGCATATTCTGCCAGCAACAGGTCTTCATCGTCGAAGGGCTTATCATATTTAGCTACGATCAAAGTACCAATACGTTCGCCGTTACCATAAATAGGCACAATAGTAGTTTTTTTCTGATCAAAAAAGCACTTTGTGCCTTTAACAAAAGAACATTCCTGATTTTTATGTTCAATATTGGAAACTGTTTCTTTCGCGTCCATAATAAAATCCAGATATTTTTGCGGGAAGTTTTTGACATCCAGAACCTGTTCTCGCATGATATCACATTCGAAATCATCCTGAAGAGCGCTGCCTTTAACGCCGCCCTTACGCCCGACAATATAAATGTTAGCGCCAATAACATCACGCAACAGACGTGCGATAGCGTTATATTCTACTTTTTCCCCTCTTTGCAACAATTTGTTGATTTTTCTTGTTTTCTCCAAAAGTTCCATGATGATTCCTCCCTCAAATTTTAAGCACGCGGATGATTTTTCTGATATACAGAAGTAATACGTTCGGTCGTGATGTGAGTATAAATCTGCGTTGTGGACAGATTAGCATGCCCAAGCAGTTCCTGAACAGCCCTTAAATCAGCACCGTGATCTAAAAGATGTGTGGCAAAAGTATGCCTGATCGTGTGAGGACTGACTTTTTTCTGCATAGCCAGCTGGGTTATATATTTATCTAAGATCCTACGGACACTGCGATCCGTCAGCGGACCTCCCCTGCTATTGACAAAAACCTTGTCATGCGCCTCTGTTTTATTCTTTTCCATCAAAGCTCCGCGTGTAACTTGCAAATACTGCCGTACAGCCTGGCAGCAGGTATGCCCTATTGGCACGATACGTTCTTTATTGCCTTTGCCCAGCAGCAAAACATATTGGCTGCCAAGATCTATATTAGTCACCGTAAGTCCCACTAATTCGGAAACACGGCAACCTGTGGCATAGAGCAATTCTAATATCGCCTGATCTCTCAATCCCAGCGTATCTTTTTCCGGTAAAGTCAAGATCTCATTGATTTCCAGTTCTTCCAAAAATACCGGTAATCTTTTTTCCAGCTTTGGCGTTCTTACCTTAACAAAAGGATTTTGCTCCACATAATTTTCTCGCATTAAAAACTTATAAAAAGAACGCAGCGAAGAAATCCGCCTGGCAATCGTCGTACGCGCATACTTTTCTTTATTGAGCAGCGCTAAATAGGCACGAATATCCAAAACTCCGATCTTCTGCCATTGAAAATCTTTCCCCAGCCGTTCTGCTAAAAAATTACTGAATAAACTTATATCAGCGGCATAATTTTTAACAGTCAGCGGCGACGTATTTTTTTCAACCTGCAGATACCTGAGAAACTTATCAACCATAGGATATTGCGATATTGACTCTGCCATAATAAATCCCTTCTTCTTACTTCTTATGTAGACTTATAGTATCACAAACCAGGAAGCTATTTCAATAACCAAGTCCTAAATTTTTTGAATTTTTTATTGAATACACAAAAATGTGTAAAAATCTGAATATAAACAAAAATAGCGGCCAATTTAATGTGCCGCTACTCTTAATATTTTAATTTTTTATACCTAAAGTCTGCCAAATGCCTTCGTGGTGAACTGATTTGGCATCAAAGTGCAGCCAATTAAAAGTCAGCTGCAAAATAGTACTGATGCCAAACGCAGCTATTACAGTACCTAAACCAACCTTCGCTCCCAGCAGCCAGCCAGCCAGCAAAACACTGCCTTCTATAAGACCTCTGATCATACCAATCGGAACTTTAGGCAACCGACGTTTTAACCCGATCATCAAAGAATCACGCGGACCAGAACCAAGTCCGGCACTGATATAAAAATAAGTGCCCAGACTGATGGAAAACTGCCCTAAAAACATTACGATGATTCCCAGCCAATAATTTTCTATCAAAGGTACAGCGTGATAGTACTGAAGAACATCAACACCAAAACCGATCAATACAGCATTAAGAATCGTACCTAATCCAAACCGCTCACCCATAGCAACTGTCACTACTAAAATCAAAAGCCCACTCAAAACATTGATCGTTCCATAGGTCAATCCTGTAACATAGGAAACACCGATACCAAAGGCTTCCCATGGCGCCAAGCCGATATTAGCCTGGATGCCAAGGGTCAAACCAATGGAATACAGAGCCAGACCAAAATGCAGCCGCAGCAGTTTAAAAAACAGGTTATGTTTGTCTTTCCAGTTCATCACAGCTTACTTGATTATTTGCAGTACATCCTGCAAAGCATTCAATGCGCGCTCTGCAATCAGAGCATTTTTCTCTTTTTTATTACGTATCTTTTTACCTAAAGACGGAAGCAGTCCAAAATTAACATTCATCGGCTGAAAATCCCTGATTTCAGGATTGCTTATATAATGTGCCAATGCACCGTGAGCTGTTTCTTTCGGGAAGGTAACATCGGGAAGCTCTAAATAAGCCCGGGCGGCATGAATGCCAGACATCAGACCAGAAGCAGCCGATTCCACATAGCCTTCTACACCTGTCATTTGCCCGGCAAAGTAAAATCTCGGCATCGCTTTAAAATTAAACTTATCATTCAATAATTTAGGCGAATTGATATAAGAGTTTTTGTGCATTACGCCATACCGGACAAATTCTGCATTTTCCAGCCCTGGAATCATACCAAAAACACGTTTTTGCTCAGGCCACTTTAAATGAGTCTGAAATCCGACCAGATTATACAGTGAAGCAGCAGCGTTATCCTGACGCAGCTGGACCACGGCGTAGGCCTGTTTACCAGTTCTCTGATCTACCAGTCCAACAGGCTTTAGCGGACCGAAGCGCATGGTATCTTCACCGCGGCGAGCCATTTCTTCTATAGGCATACAGGCTTCAAAAAAAACTTCCTTTTCAAATTCTTTAACCGGAGCCAGCTCTGCTGTTCGTAAAGCTTCCCAAAACGCCAGATATTCTTCTTTGGTTTCAAACGGGCAATTCAAATAATCTGCCTCACCTTTATCATAACGTGAAGCACGATATACCTTTTCATAATTCAAGGACTCTGCGGTCACAATAGGCGCAGCGGCATCAAAAAAGTGAAAATAATCTGCTTCTACCAGCTTTTTGATATTTTCAGCCAGTACTGCTGACGTCAAAGGTCCGCTGGCAACTACAACATAGCCTTCCAACTGCTGCAAATCTGTTACTTCTTCATAAACCACAGTAATTAAAGGGTGATTTTTAATAATTTCCGTAATTCCCTGAGCAAAACCTTCTCTGTCGACAGCTAAGGCTCCGCCGGCAGGAACCTGATGTTTATCAGCCTGCTGCATGATCAAAGAATCAAGACGGCGCATCTCTTCTTTAAGAAGCCCGACAGCATTTTCCAGATTATTGGCACGCAGAGAATTGCTGCAAACAAGTTCCGCAAAGTCTGCAGTTTTATGCGCTTCGTCAGACTTTACCGGACGCATTTCATGCAAAATTACAGGAATGCCATATCTAATTATTTGATATACTGCTTCACAGCCGGCTAAACCTGCGCCGATAACATGAATCGGTTTATTTGCTTTTAGCACTTTTGCGTCCTGCCTTTCCTTTTTTTATATGCAAGCCATTTTCACAGGTTTCATTAGAACAGTACAGTTTCTTATTGCCGTTCTTTTCAATTCGTTCCAGCATCACTTTACCGCATTTCGGACATTTTTCTTCTGTTGGCCTGTCCCATGATGTAAATTTACATTCCGGATAATTGGCACAGCCATAAAAAATACGGCGCGTTTTTGTCTTGCGCTCGATAACTTCACCGCCGCATTCAGGGCACTTAACACCGATCTTATGCAGAATCGGCTTCGTGTTGCGGCATTCAGGAAACCCGGGGCATGCAAGGAACTTACCAAAACGCCCCTGCTTTATTACCATCATACGTCCGCATTTTTCGCATTGCACATCACTGACTTCTACAGGAGCTTCTACTGCCTCAATTTCTTTGTCAGCTTTTTCCATCAATTTTGAAAACGGCACATAGAATTTTTCCAGTATTTTAGTCTTATCAGCTTTATGCTCAGCAATCTCATCAAGCTCTGTTTCTAATTCAGCAGAAAAAGGAATATCAATAATATCTTTGAAATAATTAGTCAGCATATCGACGATCATGAGCCCCAGCTCGGTAATCATCAGTTTTTTGCCTTCCTTGGCAATATAACCGCGATCCAGAATAGTCTGGATAGTAGGCGAATAAGTACTCGGCCGTCCAATACCTTTGTCTTCCAGCTCTTTTACCAGGGTCGCCTCAGTAAAGTGAGCCGGTGGTTCGGTGAAGTGCTGTTCAGCCGGTAAAAGTTTATATAATTCTACAGGTGTTTTAGCCTCCAGATAAGGAACAGTTTTATCCTTATCCTCGAGTAGATCTTTTTTATCGCTTAGCTTTAAAAAGCCTTCAAACTTCAAAACAGAGCCCGTTGCACGCAATTGGTAATCGCCGGCGCCGATCAGCAAAGTAGTAACATCAAAAACAGCCGATGCCATCTGACTTGCAACCGCACGGTTCCAAATTAAAGAATAGAGCTTAAGCTGATCTTTGTTCAGATGTTTTGCCATTTCTAGCGGTGTACGATGTACACTTGTGGGGCGGATCGCCTCATGCGCGTCCTGGGCATTTTTCTTACTTGAATAGCTGTTTGCATGTGCAGGCCGAAATTCTTTGCCAAACTCATTTTCAATATAACCGCGGATATCATCAGCAGCAACATCAGCAATACGTACCGAGTCGGTTCTCATATAAGTAATCAAACCGACAGATCCTTCTTTGCCCACAGCGACACCTTCATACAGCTGTTGGGCTACCATCATCGTTTTTTTGGTAGTAAAATTCAGACGTTTAACAGCCTCCTGCTGCAGGCTGCTGGTAGTGAATGGAGGCAGCGGATTACGTTTACGCTCTTTTTTTGTTGCTTCTTCAATGATATAAGCAGCTTTAGCTAAAGCTTTTTCTACAATAGCCGCTTCCTCAGCAGTATGTATTTCCAGTTTTTTGCCCAGATGTTTGATAACCTCTGCTTCAAAAATAGGCGCTTTCGCTTTTTCACGCAGTTTAGCATTCAAAGTCCAATATTCTTTAGGGATGAAATCAGCGATTTCTTTTTCACGGTCAGCAATGATTTTTACTGCTACCGATTGTACACGTCCGGCACTCAAGCCTTTTCTTATTTTGCGCCATAACAAAGGACTAAGCTGATAGCCTACGATACGATCAATAATACGACGTGCCTGTTGAGCATCAACTTTATCCAAATCAATCGGGCGCGGATTCTTCAAAGCATCTTTTATGGCACCAGAAGTGATTTCATGAAACTCAATCCGACAGTTTGCTTCCGGATCAACACCAAGGATATGCGCTAAATGCCAGCCAATAGCTTCGCCTTCACGATCAGGGTCAGTTGCCAGATAAATTTTATCAGCTTTTTTAGCCAAAGTTTTCAATTCTTTAATCAATTCGCCTTTACCGCGAATATTAATATATTTAGGCTCAAAATCATGTTCTATATCAACGCCGAACAAACTTTTTGGCAAATCGCGCAAATGTCCCATCGAAGCGCGGACAGTATAATTGCGCCCTAAAAATTTTTCAATAGTTTTTGACTTAGTAGGTGATTCCACGATTACTAAATTTTTCGTCATAATAATAAGTCCTCCTAAATTCGGTAATACCTGCGCCCATCTGCCAGGCCAAGTTTACCTTGCATTTGCAGATCCAGCAGTTCCCCGCTGATCTCTGCCAGAGAGCGACCGCTTAATTCTACCAGTTCCTCTAACGTAACCGGTTCCTGTGTCATTATATCCATCAATTGTTTGGTCAGTTCTGAAACGGCCTCTGCTCCTTCACTGGCAAACAACGATAAATTCTCTATTTTCTGCTTACTGCCACAGTTCAATTCCAGATCATTCAAAATATCTTCCGGCCTATCTACAAGCTGTGCTCCAGATTTTATCAGACTATGACAGCCAATACTGTTAGGCAGATAGATACTTCCTGGAATACAATACACCTCATGCCCTTCATCTGCGGCAAATTCAGCCGTTATCATAGCACCGCTCTTTTTCGCCGCCTCAACTACCAGTATACCTCTCGTCATTCCGTTGATGATTCTGTTACGTGACGGAAAGTTGGCAGCAAGAGGTTCTGTTCCCGGTGCAAATTCTGTTACCAGCGCCCCATTTGAACATATCTGCTCGAAAAGCGCCGTATTTTCACGCGGATAAACAACATCTATACCACAGCCAAGTACGGCAATCGTACTTCCCCCAGCCTGTAAAGCACCTTTGTGAGCAGCACTGTCAATACCCTTAGCTCCACCGCTTACAATAACCAGCCCCGCTGAAGCAAGATCAGCAGCAAAGTCACCCGCCGCCTTTAACCCATAAGCAGAAGCTCGACGTGAACCAACGATACCTATACTGCAATCAAGCCTGGGCAAATTACCCTTGATATATAAAACCTTTGGCGGTAATGCGATATGCCTTAATGAAACTGGATAGTCCGCATCACTGCTTATCATCAGCCGCACCTGCTGCCGCTCACAAAAATTCTGCAGCTGTTCAGGTAACGCAAGATTTCTAAATTTTAGGAACTTATCAATGGCCGCCTCTTTATAAACGCGGGCAGCCAAAAGCTCTTGTCTATCAGCAAGATACGCACTACGCGCACTGCCAAACACCGCAACTAAAGCTTCAAGCTTACTGTTGCCCAATCCGACAGCAGCGCTTAAAGCACCCCAATAATAACGCTCCACAGCAATGCCTCCGATAAATTGCAGGCATCCACACGAAAACCGGGTGTCGCAAAATATTATTTTTCCCAAATCCATTTCATTATAGAGTTGATTTAGTCAACGGTCAAGCTTTTACTTATTTTTCAAGTTTTTTTAAAATATAATTGCTTATTTCTTCTGCAGCTCCAGGTTTACCATATTTCAAGCTGCGCTGCTGCCTCTGAAGCAAGCGTACTTGGGAGTCGACATCCGCATATCGGCAGACCATCGTTTTTACTTCCTGAGGCGAACCGGCTACCTGTGCACCGCAATACTGCTCTAAATAAACAGCATTACCGGTTTCCTGACCAGGCAGCGGCTTATAAATAATATAATCGCAGCCCGCAATCAATGTTTCAGCCGCTGTTAAACCACCGGCTTTAGTTACGACAATATCAGCAGCCAGCAATAACTCCGGTACATCATCCGTAAATCCATAAACAGTCAGTGGTATTTCTTTAAAAATTTCCAGGCGGTGCTGCAAAATTTCATTATGTCCTGCGACCGCAATTATTTTCAAACGCTGTGGCAAATAACCGTGGAAAGCTTTAACTATGCTCTCCATCGGTAACAAGCCTTCGCCGCCGCCCATCAACAGACATACTATATCCTGCTCAGACCAATTAAATTTACGACGCAGCTCCTGACGATCATATGCTTGGTAAAATTGCCGCCGAACCGGTATTCCCGTCGGTAAAACCTCAGCATCAGTCCCATCAAACTGTGCACGCAGATTTTCTGATGCTGCAAAATACACATCAACGCCTTCGCAAAGCCACCATTTATGTACAGTATAATCAGTAACCACCGCTCCCAACAGCAAATCCGGCTTGAATTTTTTCTTATAGATAGCCATGATACCTGCCGGTGTAGCATGTGTGGCAATTACAGCATCGGGGTTGGTCCTGACGATAAAATCCTGTGCCAAACTTGCTAAGGTACCATTAATAAAGTTACGCAGCCATAGCGACCCGCTCTGACGGTTTCCCCATTTATAAGCCAGCTCATACAGCCAGGGACAATATGAGAGTACCCATAAATAAAAACGTAAAAAAGCATTGCCGATACTGCCCGGAAAAAAGTCAAAAATACTTCCGTGCACTACCTGCACATTGTCTGCCAGTGCAAAAGACTGTTCCAGAGCCTGAGCGGCCAGCTTATGCCCTGAACCTATCGGAGCCGACAATAATAATATTGTATATTTTTTTTCACAAGATGCCATTTATAAACTCCATTTAAGAAAAATTTATCAAAAAACTTGAACCTGTAGCGCTATTATTGTATCATAAAATGTAATTAGCACAATATCAAGAGCTAATTTATTCTATATAATGATGGAGGTTATCATGAAAAATCGTTTACCAGTTGAACATTTTCATTTTCCGGTAGAAAAAATCAAAGCCGGTTATTACACCGACGCTTATTTTCTGCGTACCGAGGAGATACTGAATGGCGATAATCACCATCCTAGAGTAATGATGCAGCTTTTTACCCGTGAACCGGTAGTTGTTTGCGGCATCGATGAAACTATCGCCCTGATCAAAACCTGCGCACATAATCCTGAAAATATTACGATCTATGCTTTACATGACGGAGATGAGGTTGCCCCCTGGGAAACACTAATGACGATCGAAGGTGATCTGGCAGACTTTGCCCATCTGGAAACTATCTATCTTGGTTTTCTGGCGCGGCAAAGCCGTATAGCTACTAATGTACGCCGTGTTGTCAAAGCAGCAAACGGCAAACCGGTCCTCTTTTTCCCTGCCCGGTATGATACCTATCAAACCCAGGAATCTGACGGCTATGCTGCTATGATTGGCGGTATCAAAGGTTTCTCTACTGATGCCAACGCCTTAGCCAGCAATGGCAAAGGTCTGGGAACTATTCCCCACGCCCTGATCGCAGCATACAACGGCGACACGCTGGCAGCAACCAGCGCCTTTGATAAATATGTAGCGCCTGATATCGCGCGTATTGCCCTGGTCGACTTTGATAATGACTGTGTTGGTACGACTTTACAGGTAGCACGCAAACTTGGCCGCAAATTAGCAGGAGTCCGCTTGGATACCTCCGGCACTATGGTAGATAAAAGCCTGCTCAGCCAAATGGGTATGTTCAAACCGACAGGCGTCTGCAAGGAACTAGTACATAATGTACGCACAGCACTTGATGCAGAAGGTTTCGATTATGTAAAAATTATCGTTTCCGGCGGATTTGACGCCGAACGTATCAAAGAGTTTGAAGCATTAAAGGTTCCTGTAGATACTTATGCAGTAGGATCCAGCCTTTTTGACGGTAATATCAACTTTACAGCGGATATCGTTATGGTAGACGGCAAAGAATGCGCTAAAGCAGGACGAGTACATCTTCCCAACCCACGGCTGGAACTTGTTAAGTAATTTTGAAAAAAGTAAAAGCACTGTGAGATTCTCACAGTGCTTTTTTATCAAACAAGATTATTTTTTCCAGATACCAAGCGGAGCTCCTACAGGCCAGAACTGACGACCATAGAAATTATTAAGGAACCCGGCTCCGGCGCCATATAAGGAAATAATCGCTACTGCCATTTCAGCATAAGCAGCCATGGTGTGCGGGAAATGACCGCCGATACCAAGTCCGTCTAAAGCTAAACCTAAAAGTAAGATATCAATGAAAACCATATCTACGAATAAGAACAGACTTGCAGAGGACGCAGCAATGGTACCAATGCAGGCAAATATAAAATAGGCCAAAAATGCAAAACCAATAGCTTTAGGATCCACACCGGCAGCAAGACCAGGACCAAAGGTTCCTGCTTTAATCATCCAGCTCATACCTACTGCAGACCAGAAAAAGCCGAAAGCACTGAAAATTGTTGCGCCAAAAATATTGCGATGGCAATAGTCAAAATAACCAGCCAACAGCTGGGCGAAGGATCCGCAGAAAAGAGCCCACGGCAAAACCCAGGATACTCCTTCAACGATACCTAATTTTTGTGCAGAAGCCACCATTGTTACGACGGCCAGACCAAATAGTCCCAAGGGTGTAGGGTCGGCTACTGCGATTTGAACATGCTGCGTTGAATCATTATTAGTACTCATTCATACGCCTCCTTTATTTTGGTTTGGTTGTGAATTATTCCACACGCATATATAATATACTTTAAAACTAACAACATCGTCAATAACTGTTACATAAATTTAACACTTTTGTATACAAGTGTGATCTGTCTCTTATACACATCTCCGAGCCC
>ENA-UAOM01000699-UAOM01000699.1-human-gut-metagenome-genome-assembly--contig:-NODE-699-length-11827-cov-7.692491_pt1 | contig 11827 bp, 12 predicted proteins | sample MGYA00243468_ERZ654555 | MGnify/ENA primary metagenome ERZ654555 (study PRJEB26926, sample SAMN06164434) | human gut metagenome | biome: ENVO:00009003; feature: ENVO:2100002; material: ENVO:00002003... | reverse complement strand
AGATGTCTTAGGGTCTCGTGGGCTCGGAGATGTGTATAAGAGACAGGGATAATATTAAAAAGACATTAGAGAATTGGCTGAATGAATTAAATAATTTTAGTTTTAAAAATTACGAGGAATTGCCGGATATTGAGCTATATATGGACCAAGTAGTCACCTTTTTAGAAAAACAGCTTCATATCTTTCAAACTTCCTCACTGGATAAGCAAATCACTTCTTCAATGATTAATAACTATGTAAAGGGTGAGGTCGTTGCCGCCCCGATTGCTAAAAAATATAATCGGGAACATTTGGCTGCCATTGAGGAGATTATAACCCTTAAGCAGGTACTGACGATAGCCGAGGTCAAGCAGATTCTCGATGAACGCTATAAGGATTCTACGGAAAAATCAGAAATCTTTAATTATTTTAACGAAACCAATAATGAAAAAATCTCAACGACCGTTGAGGAGGCTTTTAAGAGATTAAACGACATCGACGACAATGACACAAAGGCACTGATACACCTAGCCTTGGATTTTGCCTTAAGTGCCAACGCCTATATCAATGTAGCAAAAAGAATTTTGTTTCTAACCAGAATCTACAATCAAGATAATAAGCCAAAGGAAGAAAAGGACAAGGAAAAAGCAAAGGAAAAGGAAGTTAAAAAATCCGAATAGAAATATTATCGTTCATCAGCCAAAGCCTAAAATAGGATAAATGAATAAATAGAATAGTATCTAGGGGGAAATCAGATGAAGAATTTTGAGGACAGAGCAAAGGAAATTTTTGAGGAAACGCAGGCAAAGCAGGCAAGAATTGCCAAGAAAATTATCCTTGGTGTTTTAAGCGGCATGGGTTTTGTCTTTGCCATTTTGGGAACAGTATTTCTGGCTATGGACGACTTGTATAAAGAAATCGGAATCGTTTTCCTGCCGATGGGTCTGGCGTTCATTGCCCTTGGAATCATCCTGTTTTTGGCTATACCTACAAAATACAATTACGACAAATATAAGGTACGCGTACAAAGATACGGATATCTTGATAATTTTGCTATGGCAGCCAAAATTGCCGAATTAGAAGCAAGAATTGACGAACTTGAAAAAAAGAACGATAACTAACAAGAAAAAAATTAACCTTGGGATTGTCGGTCAGACTACCCAAGGTTTAAATTATTTATCATAAAATACATTCGGATTGGCATGATTTCCAAAGCGATTTGGAGTCATGCCTTTTTGTATACTTAAACTAGGAGTTATTTTCCTAATTTTTATTTCTTGCTGAAATTGTATTCTATGCATACTCTTTTTGATTTGGCATAGATAAAGTCGTCCAAGGGAAGGTCATTCCTCTTTTTATTTACCTAACTGCCTTGAACGCTCGGCACAGGCAGTAAAACACTTTTCTATCGCTTCCCTAAATCCGGATTGATATAGCTCCTTTAAGCCTGCCTCCGTTGTCCCCTGCGGAGAACAAACATTCTTAATCAATGTGTCGATAGACTCCTCTGTGCTAAGAATCATATTGGCAGAGCCGAGAATAGCCTGACAGCACAGCCTTTTGGCAGTCTTTTCGTCCATTTTTAATTCTACTGCCTTATCTATAAAGCTTTTGGCGAAAAGATAAAGATAAGCCGGCATACTCCCATTCAGCGGAATAGAATAATCCATAAATTCTTCTTCTATCTCTTCTACGGTTCCAATCGTCAAAAAAATACTTTTTGCTTGGTCGGTTAAGCTGCCCTTACGGGTATAGCACATCGTCGTTGCCGCCTGCCGAATCAACGCCGGCGTATTCGGCATAGCCCGCACAAGCACCGCATTGGGAAAAAACTCCCCCAGCAGTTTGAGAGATATTCCCGCAGCGATAGATATGACGCATCGTCCGGAAAAATCTATGCTTCTTGCTGAAGCAAGCACATCAAAAAAAATCTGTGGCTTTATCGCTATCAGAAGAATCTCGGCAGATTTAAAAAGCTCCTCTTCATTTTCTGCCAAGGATAACCCCAAGCCCTGATATTTTTCCCGATGACTTAAATTCGGAGTATAAAAGGCAATCTCCTCAGGCAAATACTTGCAAGAAGCCAGCAAAGCATCTAAAATCGTACCTCCCATTTTCCCTGTTCCAAGGATTCCCAGCTTTTTCATTTACCGCACCTGCCCCTCTCCGTAAATCTTATATTTATAACAGCAGATTTCCCTCAAGCCCATCGGTCCCCGGGCATGAAGCTTCTGCGTGGAAATTCCCAGCTCCGCTCCAAAGCCGAATTCTCCGCCGTCTGTAAACCGCGTGGAAGCATTATGATATACGCAGGCACTGTCAATTTCATTTAAAAATTTCCGGCTGGCGGTATGGCTTTCCGTGACAATGGTTTCCGAATGCTTTGAGGAATGCCGGTTAATATGTTCGATGGCCTCGTCAATATCCTCAACCACCTTAACGGCTACAATATAATCGTTATACTCTGTATCATAATCCTCCTCCACAGCTCTTTTGCAGGGAATCCAGCCCGCCGTCTTCTCACATCCGCGGATTTCGATTTTTCTACGGGAAAACTCCGGATACAGCCGGGCTAAAAACGCGGCGGCAATTTTCTCATCCACAAGAATAGTTTCGATGGAATTACAAACGGAGGGACGCTGATATTTGGCGTTTATCGCAATTCGGATTGCCATATCCAAATCCGCCTTATCATGGATATATAGATGACAGTTTCCAGCACCCGTTTCTATATAAGGGATTTTGGCATGCGATACGACATACTGAATTAATCCCTTGCCGCCCCGGGGAATTAACAGGTCGATATATTCCCGCTGAGTCAAAAGCCAATCCGTTATCTCTCGGTTCGTATCCGCAATCAAGGTAATGCAATTTGAATCCGTAATCTCTGCAATCGCCTGCCGCATCAGTCCCGTCAAAGCCTTATTCGTATAAAGAGCATCCCTCCCGCCCTTCAGCACACACGCATTTGCCGTTTTCAGGCATAAGGCCGCAATATCCACACAAACATTCGGACGGGATTCAAAAATAACGGCAATCACTCCAAAGGGTACCAGCTCCTTTTGAATTATCAGTCCGTTCGGACGGCGAAGCTCCTCCGCAATGCTGCCGACAGGACTATCCAGAGATATAATATGATTTACTCCCTCAGCCATAGAAAGAATCCGCTCCTCCGTTAAGGAAAGACGTTCGATAAACGCCTCCGAAAGCTGTCTTTTTCTCGCCTGAAGAATATCCTTTTCATTTTCTTTAAGAATTTGGGGAATATTCGATTTTAAAGTATAAACGATTCGCTTCAAACATTCGTTTCTTACTTCCGGAGTTAGCCGAAATAAAGCCTTTTGAGCGGACCGGCATTTCCTTAGCTGTTCCTCTAGCATAGATAATCCTCCCTTATAATCACTAAATTATTGGCGTGAATAACCTCTTTTTTGGAAAAAGACGGAAAGCTTTCCCTTATCTCTTGGGTGGAAAGTCCCTTGATTTTCTGTATCTCAGCAGAGGAATAGCCGGCAATTCCCTTACAGATTAATCCCCCGGAGATATCTCTTACTTCTATGACATCCTGAGCCGAAAACGCTCCGGAAACCGAAAGGATTCCCGCCGGCAGGATTGATACCCTCCGCTTCATAAGTACCTCTTTTACACCGTTATCGACCACAATGCTTCCTTTTGTCGGAGCCTTGAAAATAATCCAATGCTCACGGGAGGAAATCCCTCTCGGCTTTGCCGTAAACAGCGTTCCAATATCTTCACCCTTGACAATATTTACTAAGTTTTCAATCTGATTGGCATGGCATATCAGCATATCACATCCGGCATTAGTCGCCATAACCGCCGCATTCAGCTTTGTTTTCATACCGCCGGTTCCCAAGCCTTCCGAATTTATTCCCGCCATGGCGTATATTTTAGCGTCTACCCTAGATACCGTATCCAACCGCTTAGCTTGAGGACACAGTCTGGGATTTTGGTCGTATAGCCCGTCTATATCCGAAAACAATATCAGAAGATTGGCGTGAATCATCGGCACTAAAAGCGAAGAAAGCGTATCATTATCACCAACCCGGATTTCTTCTACCGCCAAGGCGTCGTTTTCATTAATTACCGGAACGGCACCGCTTTTAAACATGGCCTCCAGCGTATCCGAAAGGTACAGCATTCTTTTTTTAATTTGAAAATCATCATGATTCAGCAGTATTTGCCCGCAAATTAAATGATACTTTTCGGCAAGACGGTTATATGCCTCCATAAGCTTAGCCTGTCCCACAGCGGCACAAGCCTGCTTTAAAGCCATAGCCTTCGGGCGGCTTTCCAAATGAAGTTCATGCATACCTAAGGCAATCGCACCGCTGGATACCAGTGCTACCTCAATGCCCGATTCCCTTAGCCTTGCGATAGATGCCAGCAGGGAATCCATAATTTTAACATTGACGCTTAAATCGGAATGTACCAACGAGGAGGAGCCTATCTTCAGTATCACTCTCTTTATATCCGTAAAATCCCGCATAATACCCCTCCCCAAAATGTATATTACTTTATTATAAAACAAAATAAGGCTTTTTAAAAGCCTTATTCGCTATTATTTGTAGTTTTTACCTTTACCTTACATTCCCTTCCAAAGCTTTCCTTAGCCAGCTTCGCCAGCTCAATAAATTTCGCTACCGTTATATCCTCTTCCGTATAAATATCAATTACCAGATATTCTTCTCCCAGCAGCACCAAGACATCATCGTATTTATTCAGCTCAATCAGCGTTTCCTCAAGAGCGACCTCCTGATGCTTAACCTCCTTCAGATTGGATATTTTAGCCGTTGTTTCCTTGACCTGCGTCGCCGTCAAACTTCCGCTGGCAATACTTTCCTCCCATTCCTTAATCTGGCTGTTCGCCTCTTCAATACTTAAAAGTCTTGCCTCTGTAAAATCCGGATTTAAGGTAGAGGTTTCAAGGTCATCGCCGTTGGCTGGTGTAGTAGGAGTATTCTTAGCCTCCTTGATATAGAATATTGATAACATAATAACGACAGCTAATAATAAGATTGGCAGCTTTAGTTTCTTTTTCATTTTATCCTCTCCATTTTCAATACAAGTATATGAGAGGATTGCCTGATTTATACCTGATTTACCATTTTTTCAATCAACGTTTTTATCCGGATAGCCTTTTTATAATACTCTCCGTAAATCAGCCGCAGCTGCTTCGTTCTGGCAATTTCCATATCCTCCTTCGTATTTATCGTATGGAAGATACAAGTACAGTCATGCCTCTGACACAGCTCTTGAATTTCCTCAATACTGTCCGCTGACGCCAGATGATAATCATACATTAGATAATCGCAGGCATTGCTGTAAACGTCCATCAAATTCGAGGAGGCTATCCTATACCCTTCTGCCCGCAGTTTCTGCCAAATGCCTTGGCTGGCATGACCGGTCTGAAACACAATGTATTCCTTCGGAACCTTAAAAAAGCTCTGCTGGGTTTCCAAAAAACTGTAAAAATTTTCTTCCAGCGTCGCATCGCTGACCGGAATAAAGCACAGGATATATCCCTTCAAGGAATCCTTAAACATCTTCAATTCCTTAAACACATTGGAAATCGCATATTTCTCCAGCTGAATGGTAAGTCCTCTTCTCTTGACTACAAAATCCATATAAGAGGAATCCACCTCAAAATTATCCAGATTCAGCACAATACTATAAGCATAGACCTCATTTTTCTCCAAATCGACAATCTGCTTGTAGGTTAATCCCAGCTTGCCGTGGTCAATGCTTTCGGAAATATGGGTTATCAAATGATTCTCATTAAATTTCTTCTTATGCAAATCACTGTCAAAATGGGCGATATGATTAGAACTCGTATCCAATGCCTTCGCATCGCCCAAGGCGTCTAAAGCAAAATAAAGAATTTTGGATACATCATCTAAGTTTGTATGCCTTGCCAGCCGGTACACCCCGGCATTAAATAAAAGCTTCACCCGAGAATTAAGTTTCCATAGGCTTTCCGATACCGCCTTAAAGCCCTGCGTCAGTTTGGAATCTACGGCACGCTTATCGTTAATATCGGAAAACAATATGGCATACCGGTCTGTTTCCAAATGATAAATTAAAATATTGAAATCATTCTCGTATGCCCGCATCAGCTCCTGCCCCACCGTATAAATCAGCTGATTCGTAAAATTATAGCCGTACAGCTCCCGATATAAATTAAAATCAATAATATCAACGACCGCCAGCGACAGCTTCTTATTCGGATAGAAACGGTTTAAATCCACCATCAGCTTAACCTCCGTATCCAGCTTGGATATAGGGTTTTTATAAGCCAGATGAATCAGTTCCTTTTTATTCTGTTCAATGAGTGTAATATCATCAATCAAAGACAAAATACAAATTACACCGTCTAAAACCATCGGATAATATCTTTCCTTAATGCGTATCCAGTCCGTATCCCTTTTAAAGTCGTATTCCAAGGATACATTTTCACTCAAAAGCGTATAAAGCTCCTCATGGATTCTGCGGTATTCGGCAATATCCTCCGTTTTCATTTTAGATAAATAATCCTCTTCCGTCATATCCTCAAATACCCCCAGCATTTTGCAGGCGGTTTGGGAAAAATGAAGATATCCGTCAATTTCCTCCTTCACCCCGGAGGACATATTCTCATGGATAAAAAACAACTTGCGGTGGTTAAATTCAACCTCGTCCTGCCAAAGGGACATCAACAGCCGGGTATTCAGCATGGAGGAAACCAGCTTAAGGGATTCATAGACCATATCCTTATCCAAAAATGCCTCCGGAGCAAAATAGGCGATAGACCCGACCGTCTTTAGGTTATCCCTAAGCGGAACAGCATAGCCAAAGGGGATTTCCTCATAATCACAGCCTTTGACAATATCCTGACGATACCGGTCATTATCCTTATCCAAAAAGACCTCCTCGTCATAATTCATGGCGGCAAAAGACAATGTATTTTCAATCGCTTCAAAGGAAAGCTTTTTATCGTAGGCCCGCTCCTTCTTATAATGGATTCCTAAATACTGACGTCGATAATAAAGGAGATATACCTCCTCAATCGGAAAGACCTCGCATAGCCGGATACAGCAAACCCGAAAAATTTCCCGGAATTTTGTTTTTAAATCCAGCTCACTGATTGCCTGAAAGACACTTTCCAGATTTTCGTAGTTCTTGGAAACGACCGCAGACTGAATAACCTCCACCCGGGACTGCACGCTTTGATGAATCTGCAAGGGTTCCTCCATAGGCTTAGAGGATAAAATTTTCGGTTCTGCTTCTTCCTCGGGCTCCTCGGGAAGCTCGACCACAGGAATGACGATTTCCTCTTGCTTGTTTTTCTTTTTCTGCGGCTTGGCTTCCTTCTTTTGAGCCTCCAGCTCCCGGATTTTATTTTGATATTCCGTAATGGAAACCAGAGTATTGGTCTTGGTATACAGTTCCAAAGCGGCATAACAAAAGCCCAAGGAATTTTCCTTATCGCCGGCATGTATCAGCTCACAGTACTCGCTTTCGATAATACTGGCACGCTTATAGTCATTGCTGAATAGATAGCTTCGCATCAGCAGGGTGGCACAGACGAGCTTTTGGGCGGAATCTATATAGTCGTCCTGAATATAGACTAAGCCTTCGCGGATAACCTTTAGATAATTTCTCTGTTCAAAAGCTATTTTTAGCTTATTCAGCCCCAGCTCCGCCAAGGGAGCCAAAGCTAAATTCGCCTGATAATAGTTTTCCAAATCCTCCGCAAGCTCTAAGTATTTATCATATTGATGCTCAAGGTAATAAATTTTGCTGAGTTCTTCCTTGGCATAAATGCTTTCCTCCCGCGTAATATCGTCGGAAAGATACTTCAGCAGTGCCTCCTTGGCATCGTCATACCTTTTGACTGCCAGATAATACTTAATATTATCCTTAATATGAAGTACTGCCTTGGAAACTGGAAGATAATTCTCTTTAATTTTAATATACTTTAAAACTTGGTCATATCGTTTCAGCTCCAAACATATCTCTATGATTCCGTCGCAAACGGCGATAATCCCGTTTACATCCATTTCCTTAAAGGAGGGAACCATATTAAATAAAAGTTTTAACGCTTCATTCGTTTTTCCGATTGTATGCAGAATTATCGCCTTATAGGACAAAGCACAGACATACTCATCGCTCAGCTTAACCTGAGAAACAAGAAAAAGGTCGATTTTCTTAATAGACCCCTGTGTTTTTTCCAGCTGTAATACCTCTTGCAAAACCATACCATCACCACTTAAAATCAAATTTCTTATAGCACTTTTTATCTAAATAAAAGCCGATGGAATTATCCTCGATAAGGACATAATATCCGTCCTGATATGCCCCGGGATTAATAAAGACTATATTTTCATGAATAAACATATCCGGACGATGCGTATGCCCGAAAAAGCATATTCCTGCTCCAAGCTCCATTGCCCGGTAGCAAAGCCGGTCATAGCCGTATTTTACCTGATAGAGATTGCCGTGGGTAATATATACCCTTCTTCCGCCAATTTCCTCGCACAGCTCCTTCGGTCCCTCTTTATCGCAGTTCCCCCGAACAAATAAAACGCCCTGCGGCGGTATCCGGCTACCGTAATCTCCGCAGTGAATGACATAGTCATATCTCTTGGGATTTATCTCGACCTCCCGCCGGTGGCTGTCACTTAAAACTAAAATCCGCATAGCATATATCCTGTATCGCCCTTAGGGCTTTTGCCCGGTGAGATATGGTATTCTTCTGTTCCAGCGTGATTTCGGCAAAGGTTCTTTGAAATTCCTCGACATAAAAGTAAGGGTCATAGCCAAAGCCGTTGTGTCCCCGTGCCTCGTCGATAATCTTTCCCTGGCAGGTACCCGTCACAGTCTTATACGTTCCGTCCGGCTGGCATACGCATACAGCACAGACGTACCGAGCATTCCGATTGGACTTTCCCCGCAAATTTTTCAGAAGGAGGGCATTGTTTTCATCATCGTTATGTCCTCCGGCATACCGGGCGGAATATATCCCCGGAGCCCCGCCTAGAGCTTCTACCTCCAAGCCGGAATCATCGCTGATTGCCGTCATGCCAAGCTCGGTTGCGACCTGTCGGGCTTTAATTACGGCGTTTTCCTCAAAACTGGTGCCGTTTTCAATAATTTCCTTTGTGTAGCCGATATCGCTTAAACTTTTAAATTCGATGTCCTGATGGGGGAAAAGGCTTTTAAATTCCCGGACCTTATTCAGATTATTTGTAGCAATTATGATTGTTTTCATTCCATAATACCTCTTAAAACAATTTTACCACAAATTCACAAGAATTTTATCATTTATTTCAAACCTTTTTTGTCGAATTCAAGCAATTATTTTATCTTTACAAATGATTTTAGAGCCTTGGTAGCCGAGAAGCTGATTGGTCTTAGATAAAAGACTGGCAAACACATCTAAATCCTGTACCAGATAAATAAAGGAATCTACCTCATAAACCACGATATTGTCGATAACCTCCGCTTTTTCTAAAGCGACATTCGATGTCCCCATAGACGTATAGGCAGGCGGGAGATAATTCTGATAAATCGTATAAAGTTCAAAAACATCTATATAATCCTGAATCGCATAATCAACATATACATCTTTTATTTGTTCGTCCTCCACGCTGTAAGCATAAACTAAGGTTTGTTCGGCAACCTCATATTCTGCGGTTTTGGGCTGGCTTTCGGAACAGGAGGACAAACTGAATAAAAAAAAGAAAAGAAATAGCTTTCTCAATAAAATCACCTAAAAAATTATATGATGACTTTGCCGGAATAATGTTATATAATAATGCTGAGGTGTTAGAATGAAAAAAGCAGTTTACCCCGGTTCCTTCGACCCGCTGTCTAGGGGGCATTTAGATATTATCAAAAGAGCGGCACGGCTTTTTGATGAGGTTCATATTTTAGTATCCAACAATATATTCAAATCCTCCTCCTTTACGGCTGAGGAAAGAATTGAAATGATAAAGGATTGTACGGCAAACATTAAAAATGTCGTCGTCACCTCATGGGACGGATTAGTCGTACAATACTGTAAGGAAAATCATATTCCTGTAATTATTCGGGGAATGCGAAACTATTCGGATTATGAAACCGAGTTTTCTTTATTCCAGTATAACCGGGATATTTATCCGGAAATTGAAACGATACTTCTAATGCCGACAACCAAAAATCAGGTGGTATCCTCCTCCTCCATTAAGGAGCTGGTTGCTTTCGGCTGTGACATTCATAAATATGTGCCGGCAGTCATTATCGACAGGGTTGTAGAAAAATTTAAAAAATAATCTTTAAAATGAAATACGATAAAGAATAAACAAAACAGGGATTTGAAAGTGATATGATACTTCCAAAGTAGACAAATAAAATAATTAAAAGGAATAACAATCCCTATGGGGATTCGCGACCTCGAGATTATTTAGTCTACTTTGGAGGTATTTTTTTATGGGACGAAGAACAAAATATAGCAAAGAATTAAAGTTGGAAATTATTAAGAGGTATTTGAAAGGGGAACCAGCATCTGTATTAGCAAAAGAACACGAAATGCCTAGTGGTATGTCTGATAGAATTAGGAAGTGGGTTCACAAGTACGAAGCGCTGGGGGAATCAGCATTCGATGAATCAATCACTAATAAATCATATTCTAAAGAACTAAAAATACAAGTTATTAAAGAGTATTTAGAAGGGAAATATTCAACTTGTGATTTAGCAAATAAATACAATATATCTAGTGATGAAATTGTAAGACAATGGGTTTTGAAGTATAATAATGGTATTGAAATTAAGGATTATAATCCAAAAGGGGACGTCTATACCATGAAATCAAGAAAGACTACATTTAAAGAAAGATTAGAAATAGTTAATTATGTATTAGCAAATAATTTTAATTATAAAGGTGCAGCGGATAAATATAGCGTTTCCTACGCAAGTGTATATCAATGGGTTAAGAAATATAATGAATTTGGTGAGGATAGCTTAAAAGATAGCCGTGGGCGTCCTTCTTCTAATGGTCCTAAAAAAGAATTAACGCTTGAAGAAAAACAAACGATTGAAATAGAAAAGCTTAAGAATGAACTTAAGCGTAAAGATATGGTTATTGAAGTATTAAAAAAAAACATAGAAATACAAGAACGTATGGAAAGAGATTCTCGCTTGTTAAACAAGAGGATAAATACGAAACGATAACTGAATTACATAAGCAAAATGCCTTTACCATCGAATTTTTATGTGAAACATTAGAAATAGCACGCTCATCTTATTATAAATGGTTAAATAGACGAATACCAAAAAAAGAGAAACAAGACAATGAGATAGCAACTATAAGAATAGAATATAATGAGACATTTGAAGGTATACTGGGATACCGTAGAATGACTGATTATATTAACTATTTTAATAATACTAATTATAGCGAAAATTATATACATAGATTAATGAAGGTATTGAAGGTTCATGCTCGTATAAGAAGAAAAAAAACCAACTACGTTAAGGTTAAACCTGAACAGGTTGGAGAAAACATATTAGCTAGAAATTTTATAGCAGAGCATCCAAATCAAAAATGGTGTACTGATGTAACTGAATTTAAGGTTCCCGGGCAAAAACAAAAATTATATTTATCAGCTATTATTGATTTATTTGATAAATCTATTGTTTCATATGTATTAAGTAATTCAAATAATAATAAATTAGTTTTTGATACATTCGATAAAGCTTTAGAAGCTAATCCTGGTGCTAAGCCAATATTTCATAGTGATAGAGGTTTTCAATACACATCAAAACAATTCAAATTTAAACTAGATGAAGCAGGCATGATACAATCTATGTC
>ENA-UAOM01000692-UAOM01000692.1-human-gut-metagenome-genome-assembly--contig:-NODE-692-length-11879-cov-7.865528_pt1 | contig 11879 bp, 12 predicted proteins | sample MGYA00243468_ERZ654555 | MGnify/ENA primary metagenome ERZ654555 (study PRJEB26926, sample SAMN06164434) | human gut metagenome | biome: ENVO:00009003; feature: ENVO:2100002; material: ENVO:00002003... | reverse complement strand
TCGTGGGCTCGGAGATGTGTATAAGAGACAGATATAGAGATAATCCTATTAATTAATTTGGCAATTCATTTATCCTTTATTGCGGTTGCAAATTATATTTTTAAGCAAAAAAAGAATATGATGATGATTCTTCTGTCTTGTATCTTTGATATCATCTATGTTCTACTATATATTTATATTCCTTATCAGCTGGAGGCTTATAAATATCTAGCGATATTTGTGATATCCGTCACACCATTCATAACCAAAGGACTCTATAAGGCTCTGTTGTTATCCTTGGTGTATTTCTTATTAAATTTTACCTTGGGAGGGAGTGCGGAATTACTGTATAGTATCATAAATAATTTTTGGTCGGTTGTATTATCTCTTTCCGGCGTGCTGATTATCTTATCCGTATTTGCCGTATATAAGAGAATCCATATCAGCCATGAATCGCTGACGTATGACGTTTACATTGAGGACGGAAGCCAGTCCTATTATCTGGACGGCTATTGTGATACCGGAAATTTCCTCTCTACGGACGATAATATCCCCATTGTATTTTTAAATCGAAAAATTCAGATTGGAAGATACAAAAAGAGTATTCCGGTTCAAACCGTTTCCTTAAAGCGGGAGATTCAGCTGTATGAGGTTAAGGAGTTTAGAATAAAAATTAAAAATAAATATGTGAAAAGAGATGTTTATTTAGCGTATGCGGATATTTCCTGTATGGTGATGTTTGGATTAAATATTTTAGGAGGATAAAATGTTATTTTTCAAGCTGATAAAGAAATTTATACGAGTACCTGACGATGTATGCTATCTGTACAATCAGCTTTCACTGCCGGAGCCTCTGAACGAAGAGGAGGAACGGGAATATGTTTTAAAATGGTTGAGCGGGGATATTCAGGCCCGGAACTACCTGATAGAGCATAATATGCGGCTGGTGGTTTTTATCGCCAAGCGGTTTGAATCGCCTAAGGTATTGCTGGAGGATTTAATATCCATCGGCTCTATGGGCTTAATTAAAGGAGTTGAAACGTTTAAGCTGGATAAGAATATAAAACTGGGAACGTATGCCTCCCGGTGTATAGAAAATGAAATTCTAATGTTTTTGCGAAAGGTTTCCAAGCAGAAGGTTGAGGTTTCCCTCGATGAGCCTCTAAACATTGACGGTGACGGAAATGAGCTGCTGCTGTCCGACGTGATTGCCACGCCGGAGGCTCATGCCTTAGACGAGGTGCTGCGGGACGAAAAGGAGCGGGTAATGTATCAGGCGGTAGAACGGCTGAAGCCCAGAGAACGGGAAATCATCGTTATGCGGTTTGGACTGTATAATACGGAGGCCTATACCCAGAAGGAGGTTGCAGATAAGCTGGGAATTTCCCAGTCCTACATTTCCAGACTGGAGAAAAAAATCATGAATAAGCTGAAAATTGAAATCGAAAAAAAATTGACTATCGCATCTAAATAATGCATAAAAACGGAAAAGTCTCCCATATTAAATATGAAGGGATAGATTATATGCATAAGGTAGAAATAACCGGAGTAGATACCTCTAAGCTAAAGACATTAACCAGTGAAGAAATGCGGGAGCTATTGCTGAGAATCAAGGACGGGGATATGTCGGCTAGAGATAAAATGATTCAGGGGAATCTAAAGCTTGTATTGTCTGTATTAAAGAGGTTTAATGATAAAAAAGAAACGTTGGACGATTTATTTCAGGTTGGCTGTATCGGTTTAATGAAGGCGATTGATAATTTTGACTTATCCCATAATGTCAAATTTTCAACCTACGCCTGCCCGATGATTATCGGGGAAATACGGAGACATTTACGGGATAACGGGTCGATTCGGGTATCCAGAAATTATAAGGATATCGCCTATAAGGCCATCAATTTCAAGGACAGGTATATCTCAGAGCATCATAAGGAGCCTACGATTAAGGAAATCAGTGAGGCGATAGAGGCTGACAGCGTGGATATTATTCTGGCACTGGAGGCAATTCAGGATACAATCAGTATGTCTACGCCGATTTACGATAACGGCGGAGATGTCATTGAGCTGGAGGACCAGATTAGTGACAGCAATGATTTATTTGATGATTTTTTAAAGACCAATATGATTAAGGAGGCCTTTAAAAGACTAACTAGCAGAGAAAAGACCATAATTTATGACCGGTATTATTTAGATAAGACACAAATGGAAATCGCCAGAGAACTGGATATTTCTCAGGCACAGGTTTCCCGGCTGGAAAAAAACGCGTTGAAGGAAATGTATGATTATATGAAATAAGGTGATGAAAATCACCTTTTTAATTTGAAATAAAAGGGAAAGTATGATAAAATCATACAGAGGTGTTTACGATGAATATATGGCATGATATTGATAATGACAGAATCAGCAAGGATGAGTTTGTCGCCTGTATTGAAATTCCGAAGGGAAGCAAAAAGAAATATGAGCTGGATAAGGAAACAGGATTGATTATTTTGGATAGAATCCTGTATACGTCTACGCACTATCCGGCGAATTACGGCTTTATCCCCAGAACCTATTCTCAGGATAAGGACCCGCTTGACGTGCTGGTGCTGTGCAATGAATCCTTTGACCCCTTGGTACTGGTTCGCTGTGTTCCGATTGGCATTGTGAAGATGATAGACAGCAATGAATGTGACGAGAAGATTATTTCCGTTTGTATCAATGACCCGTCTATGAACTGCTATAAGGATATAAAGGACCTTCCGCAGCATTTATTTGATGAGATTACCCATTTTTTTACGGTATATAAGACGCTTGAAAATAAGGAAACCGTCGTTACGGAAATCTGTGGTGCTGAGGAGGCAAAGAAGATTATTCAGCAGTCCATAGACGCTTATAATGATTTGTATATAAAGTAGTAAAGGAGAAAATGAACTATGGCATTAACTGCAGGTATCGTCGGTTTGCCGAACGTCGGCAAATCAACATTGTTTAACGCTATTACCAAGGCGGGAGCTTTGGCGGCAAATTATCCGTTTGCCACAATAGAGCCGAATGTCGGCATGGTCGAGGTGCCGGATGAGAGGCTGTGGGTTTTATCTAAATTGTATCAGCCGAAGAAAACTATCCCTGCCGTATGTGAATTTACGGATATTGCGGGCTTGGTAAAGGGAGCCTCTAAGGGAGAGGGCTTGGGAAATCAGTTTTTGGGCAATATCCGCAGCTGTGACGCAATCCTAGAGGTTGTCCGCTGCTTTTGTGATGCAAATATCACCCATGTCGAGGGTGGGGTTGACCCGGTGCGGGACTCCCAAATCATCAATTTAGAGCTGATTCTTGCGGATTTGGATTCCGTGGAGAAGAGAATCCCGAAGCTTGAAAAAAAGGCTCAGTCCAGAGTCGATGACGCTCCGTTTGAGTATGCCCTTTTAAAACGGATTCAAAAGCATCTGTTAGAGGAACAGCCGGTACGGACGATGGAATTTGATGAAACGGAAATGAAATATGTTTCTTCCTATAATTTTCTAACCTATAAGCCGTTTATGTATATTGCCAATATTGCCGAGGAATATATTGCCTGTCCGGAAAAGGACGAGATGTATATGAAGCTAAAGGCGTATGCGGATAAGAATAATTCCAAATGCATTGCGATATCCGCCCAAATTGAATCTGAGCTTGCCGTTTTGGAGGACGAGGAGAAGGAACTGTTTCTGGCAGATTACGGCGTGACCGAGCCGGGACTGAACCGCCTTATCCGGGAAACCTATGATTTGCTGGGCTACGCAACCTATTTTACGACCGGACCGGACGAATGTCGGGCATGGACCTTCCGCAAGGGAATGCTTGCTCCGCAGTGTGCCGGGATTATCCATACGGATTTTGAACGCGGCTTTATTCGGGCTGAAACGGTTGCCTACCATGATTTAATCGCCTGCGGCAGTATGCTGAAAGCAAGAGAGGCTGGGCTTGTCCGGCAGGAGGGAAAGGATTATACCGTACAGGACGGGGATATCTTGCTGTTTAAGTTTAATGTATAAGTATGTAATTTTTTTAAAATTAGGGGGTATCCTTTTCAGCGGATAGTGGTATAATATCCCTTGGAGGAAAATTAGTATGAATAAATTGAAATTATTAGCGGCTATGTTAGTTGCCGGCGGTGCGGCATTGTCTTTGGCTTCTTGTTCTGACGGCGGAGTTTCTGAAAGCTATGCTAAGGAAATTTTAAAAGAAGCAACTGACGGTGATGACGTGTATTACACTTATGAAGAGGTATCTAAGAAATTAGAGGGAAGCATTATCGTTGACATTTCCTCAGAAACTAAGACCGGAACATTGATTGCGGTAAAGGGATATACCCTTGAGGAGCTAAATGAGAAAATGGCAGCCGATGAGAGCTTTACGGTAAAGGGTATCTTCGTATCCTTTTTAAACGGCAATGCTACGGCAGCCGTATATAAGGATGTTCCTTATTCTAATATAAAGATTTCCTAGCTGCATCACAGCGAAAGGAGAGAGGTATTCTCTCCTTTTTATTTTTTTTGAAAAAAATATTAAAAAAATATATCAATATTGACAAAAAATGATATAATAAAAAACGGACATAGAAAGGGGATTGCAGAATGAAAAAATTAAAATTTTTAGCAGCAATGCTGGTTGCCGGTGCTGCGGTATTTACTTTGGCGTCCTGTTCCGGTGTTTCTCAAGGATATGCAGATAAAATCAATGAGGAAGCACAGGACGACGACGGAAAGTATATTACCTATGACGAGGTTATGAAGAAGCTTGGCGATGAAGCGGTAGATTTGACGGTTGCCGTTGCCGGCTCTCACAGCGGAGTCATCTATGGCGTTAAAGGCTGTAAATCTTGGGACGACATTCAAAAGAAGATTGATGACGGCGAGGACGTAGAGGGTCTTGTTATCACGATTTTAGCGAATAACGCAACGGCGGCAGCTTACGAAAAGATTACGGGAAAGAAGAGCTAAAGCCGGAAAAAGAGCAATGAAAATTTGCTCTTTTCTTTTTGCCGATTTTTCCCGAAAAAAATGACATTATTTTAGATAATGAATTGATAAATTCATATTTTTTTGATACAATAAAGGAAGAGTATTTACGAGTAGGGAGGCAGGAAAAAATGGATTTTTTTGATATGGTCCCGGAGAACTTTTTTTCATTATTATCCAGTAAAAACAAGAAGCTGTACCTTGCAAGCATCCTTCAGGCTTTCAAGGTTTATGAAACCGGCTCTATTTTAGGAATAGATAAAAAAATCATTGTCGACGATTTGGTTTATTTTTTGGATACAAATCCTTATCTGTATGATATAGAGGATGAAGAGGACGAGGAAGCAGACCCGAAAAACAAGCGGGAGCTTGCCAATTATATCCTTCGGAGAATGGAGGAATGCGGTTGGATTTATGTCGATGTCACCAACGATTATGAAGAGGTGTTGAATTATACCGATACGGCAATCACAATATGCGAAGCACTTTTGAAGGCTTATCCGCAGTTTGAATATGGCGAGGAGATACCTGCGGACTATGTAAATCCCAATGAATATCAAGGCTACATTTATTCCATTTATTCTCTGCTGAGCCAGCGGGATACGGTGGAGTATGCGATGCTGTTTTCGCTTGTGTATTCCAATACGAAGCAGTTGATTCGGGCAATCCGGAGGCTGGACGCCAGAATGAAGGAATATATTAAGTCCGTCGTCGATAATACGGAGATTAAGGATTTGATGGAAAAGCTGATTCTTTATAAGAGTGACATTTATGATTCCAGCTATGTGAAGCTGAAGGTTTCAGACAATATTAACCGGTACCGTCTGGCGATTGTGACGAGGCTTTTGGAAATGCAGGCAGACGAGGTTATCGTCAAAGCGATAGCAAATAACTATATTGCTTCCAGCAAGACGATAGAGGAGGCAGAGGAAAAGGCTATCCGCAATATCGACGAGGTAATTGATGCGTTTAATGCGATTGAGGATTTTATCGCCGAAATAGACAATAAAAACCGTACCTATGTCAATTCAACCATCGGCAAGATTAAATTCCTTCTTTCCGAAGAGGACAACGTAATCGGGAAGCTGAATACGATTTTAAAATATATCAAGCTCAGCAACCAGAAAGGAAAAATCGACAAGGCGATGCGGCTGGTGGACGGGCTGTATGACTTCCGCCTGCAGAAAACCTATTCTGAGGATTCGCTGTATACGCCGCGAGGCAGCTATGCCCGCAACTATAACCAGATGCTGGATAGTGTCGGATTAGAATCCTTTGAGATGACGCCGGAGTTTTTGGAGCAGTTTAAGACCTCCTACAATGAGGAATATATTTCCTCCTTTATGGATACGTATATGAGGGATAATACGATGCGGGCGTCCGCAATTATTGATTATGAATGCTCGGACGACATCGTAATGATGGTGGTGTATTCCGTAATTCTGGCAGTAGACAGGAACTATGCCGTAGAGATATGTGATAATACCATCGAGCATAAGAAATTCAGATTAAGAGATTTTATAATAAAGAGGAGAGGTTAGGATGCTAGAGGCTTTAGAAAAAATGACAATTACCCAGCAGGGACAGTTTAAAGACACGGTGAATAAACTTCTTGCCAGTACCTTTTTATCCCGGGATAAGAGAGATAATAAGGAAAGCTATTATTTTTTAATGAGCTATAAGGAAGTTTTCGATGAATTTTTTAAGATTATGGGCTATGAAATAGAACTGGATATGCCGACCGGCAGCGTTATGCTTTCCGGTGCCTCCGCCTCTAACACCCTAAAGCTGAAAAGGGATGAATCCGTCATTCTCTTAATTCTTCGGCTATTGTACCATGAGAAGATGAAGGATACCTCCTTAAATGAAAACATTGTTTGTGCCGTAAGCGATATTCATGAGAAATATGATTATCTGGAAATTAAACGAAAGCTGAATAAGACGGATTTAATATCTGCCCTGCGGCTGTTTAGACGCTATAATCTGATTGAGGTGACAGGGGATTTAACCTCCTCTGCCTGTAAAATTGTGATATTGCCTACGATTTTAATGGCGATTCGCAGCGAGGATATTACCGAGGTATTTAATACCATTAACCGGATAACGCAGGAGGAGGACAGGTAAGATGAAAAAATTGGTAAAGGTCAGACTGATTAATTGGCATTATCTGTCTAATGAAACGATTGAGATTCAGGGAAATACACTTTTGACGGGACCGAATGCCTCCGGTAAATCGACGATAATGGATGCGATTACCTATGTTTTAACTGCCGGCGATACGGCGTTTAACCTTGCCGCCAATGAAAAGGGTAAGCGAGATTTGCGAGGCTATGTAAAATGTAAGCTGGGTATGGATGACCGGGAGTATTTGCGAAATGGCGATGTCAGCGGACATATTGCCCTGCAATTTCATGACGAAAAAACAGGCAATGATTTTACGGTCGGAGCGGTGATTGACGCCTTCGGAGATTTGACTCCGGTCAAGACGCTGTTTTACCGCAGTCAGGAGCCGATTACGGATACGATGTTCGTATCTAAGGAAAATACGATTTACGGAACGGTAGAGTTTCGGAAGCATAACCCCTTGTTTGAATATTATCTGACGAAGAAGGAGGCTAAACGCGGCTTTAGAAATGCGTTTGGCTCTATCAATGAGGATTTTTACCGGCTGATACCTAAGGCCTTGGCATTTAAGCCGATTGCCGACGTTAAGGAATTTATTTATCAGAATATTCTTGAGGAAAAGGAAATTGACGTATCGGCGATAAAGGATTCCATCCGTTCCTACAAGGAACTGGAGATTACCTTAAAGCAGATACAGGCAAAAATAACGGATTTAAAGGAAATCGAGGGAATCTATCAGGAGATAACGAAGATTGAAGAGCATAAAAACTATATTGAATATTTAATGCATTTGTTTGACGTTGAGGAGGTCCGGACGGAAATCCGCGATGCCAAGGCTTCTATCGAAAAAGAAGAGGCACTAAAGGCATCTAAGGAACAGGAGCTTGCGGATTTAGATCAGGAGCTTTTGGCTTTGCAGGAAAGGTCTCGGGAGCTATACAATCTTTTAAGCAATAATGATATATTCAAGGCTGAGGAATATATTAACCGGGAAATATTAAAGACTCAGGCGAGCATTACCTCCTTGGAGGCAAATCAAAATAATTTTTTAAAACGGGCAGCCGGCTTTAAGGATTTGATTACCCAGCTTCGGAGAGGCTCTGAAAATAAGCTTTACCATGAGGCGGCAAATATTAATTTGACCTCTATCAGCCAAAGCAGCGTAGAAGAGGCAAAGACAAGACTGCGGGATTTTCAAAATCGGCTTCAAACCGTCCGCAATAAGGAAAATCAGGAGCTGGGCTCTTTAGAGGCAGAAAAGCGGGCGTTGATTGGACAGATTAATGAGATTTCTGTCGCTTTAAAGGGATTAGAACAGAATCGGGTTAATTTCCCGCCTCAGCTATTACAGCTAAGAAATGAAATTACCGAGGGCTTAAAGCGTATATATAATTATGATGTGAGCGTGCATATTTTTGCGGAAATCTGTGAGATTACCAATCAGGAATGGGCGGATACCATCGAAATCTTTTTAGGCAACCGGCGGTTTAATTTAATTGTAGAGCCGAGGTATTTCGATCAGGCTCTGCAAATCTATTCCCGAATCAAGGATAGATACAGGCTGTACGGAATCGGTTTAGTCAATACAAAGCAGATTTCCCGATATACCAGCTACGAAAAAAACTCCTTGGCTTCTATTATCGACAGTGAAAATAAAGATGCCAGAGCGTATATCAATTATACCTGCGGAAATGTTATCATGTGTGATAATGCCATGGAGCTGGAAAAATATCCGACCTCTATTACGAATGACCTGCTGATATACCGTGGCTATACGGTTTCCAGTTTAAATCCGAATGTAGACAAGCCGTTTATCGGCAAGAATGCCGCTTCTAAGGCTTCCTCTATTTGGCAGGCCAAGGCGGCGGAGGCAAAGAGCAAATATGTGGAATTAAATTCCCGTATGGAACAGCTTCAGCAGGAGCTTGAGCTGATAGAGCGAATTGATATCCGTCCGCTTTTAGAGGATTTGGATAAGGCTCTTCTGCTTCAAAAGGAGAAGTTTGCGTTAGAGGATTTGAATAAGCAGGCATTGCGGCAGAAGAGTGCTACGCCTTCCGAGCTTCAGGACGATTATGAGAAGGTACTGCATACGATTAAATCCATCGACGATAAGAAAATCGGCTTTAGTATGGAAATCGGCGGTATCGGGATTCGGATTCAGTCCCTGAATGATTTTGTGGCCGCAAAGACCAATGAGCTGGATAAGCTTTCCGAAGATTTGAAGGAGCTGTCTAAGGGCTCCGTCGTTATCGAGCAGCAGGCAAGAGATGAGTATCAGGCGATTATATCCGGAACAAGCTTTAAAACGGCCTTAGAAAGCTATAAGGAGCGATATAAGGCAGAGGAGGCTTCCTATACGACGCTTAGCGATTCCTTGGTCAGCAAGCAGTTTAATTTTATCAATAAATATAATTCCACCTTTACGATTGGCTTAAGCGAAATCAAGAAATACTTGGCGGAATTGAATAAGCTGGAAAAGAGCGAGCTGATAACCTACGAACAGAAAGTACGGCAGGCACGGGAGGCGGCTGAGGTAGTATTTAAGGAGGATTTCATTGCCAAGCTGAGAAATAATATTTTGACTGCCGAGCAGGAAATTGGCAAAATCAATGAAACCTTGTCCTCCATTACCTTTGGTAATGACCGGTATGAGTTTATTTTTCCAAGGAGCAGTGAATACGCTCAGTTTTATGAGATGGTCACCTCCGATTTGGTGGATTTGAATCACGGATTATTTACCTATGACTTCCAAAATAAGTATGACGAACAGATTCGGGAGCTGTTTGAAAGTTTGTCCGTAGATGAACTAAACAGCAATGGTGCAATCAATAAGTTTACCGATTACCGTACCTATATGGATTATGATATCCGCATTATCAATGCGAATGGAGAAACGATGACCTATTCCAAGGTGTTTAAGGAGAAATCCGGAGGTGAAACGCAGGTGCCGTTCTATGTTGCGATTATCGCCTCCTTTGTCCGGGTATATACAAAGACCGGAATCAGCGGCGGTGACCCGATTGGCTTGGTAATGTTTGACGAGGTATTCGATAAGATGGACGGAAACCGTATGCGGGCGATGATGAGCTTTATCAATTCCATGCCGCTTCAGGTTATCATTGCGTGTCCGCCGCAGAGAATGGATATTTTATCCGAATTTGCTCAGACGACGCTGATTATGGTGCGTCAGGGAACCCGTGCCGCCGTTCTTCCTATGCAGAAGAAGGAGAATGTGTAATATGGGACTATTTTCTAAAAAAAAGACAAATGATTATGAGGATGCGTTTAAGGGCTTGAATGAAACGACGCAGGCTGCGGACCGGCTGGTTATTCAAAAGATGGTTGACGATGACGAGATTGCCGCAGGCTATGTCGATAGCCTGAAAAACGGCTCGCCTCTGATTCTGAATTTTGAGGGACTGGACGATTTTGCCGCCAATAAAATGCTGGCGTTTTTCGCCGGGGCAGCCTATGCCCTAGAAGGAAAGAGCGTAAAGATTAACGATACGACCTATCTTTTTGCCAGAAGAGTCGATTTTATGGACGGCTCCCTTCAGCGGTTTATTCAAAATCTTCCCCATAGATAAAAAAAGTGATGTTCCGTGGAACATCATTTTTTTTCATTCTTTAATTTTTGGATAAAGCTTTCCAGCCGGTCACAGGCTGTGATAATGGTTTCCATAGATACGCAGTAGCTTAAGCGGATATAGTCGTCAGCTTCAAAGCAGTAGCCCGGAATGATAGCGACCTTATATTCTTGGGCGAATTGCCTGCAAAATTCTAGGGAGGATATGCCGAGTTTTTGGATAGAAGGGAAGATATAGAAGGCTCCGTCGGGCTTTTTTACCTCCAGCCCCATATCGCACAGCCGCCGATAAATATAATCCCGGCGTTCCTTGTAAGATTCAACCATAGGTGTCGGGTCATAGTCGAGAGCGGTAATCATTGCATCCTGAAGGAAGGTATTCAGGGCGACAATCATATATTGGTGGATTTTGGCTGCATGAAGGCAGAATTCCTGATTTGCCAGCATATAACCGCACCTCCAGCCGGGCATAGCGTAGGATTTGGAATAGGACTGGCAGACGATAATCTGGTCCCGGATATCCTGATATTGAACGAAGCCCGGTGTTCTTTCGGAATAGACGATTTGATTATAGACGTCATCGCACAAAACGAAGATTGGCTTGCCCTTGACCGCCTGATAAATATTTTCCAAGGTCTGCCGGTTGTAGATGCTTCCCGTCGGATTATTGGGAGAGGTCAGGACGATACATTTTGTTTTGGGAGTAATGGCACAATCCAGTTGTTCCTTTGTAATTTGAAAATCCGTGGAAGATGTGTCGATGGTGACTACCCTTGCCTGCTTGTATTGGACGATTTGACGGTACATCGGATAGGCTGGTATCGGAATGATAACCTCATCGCCGGGATTCAGCATCGTAAAGAAGGCAGAGGTTAATGCCTCCGTTGAGCCGTGGGTAATGATAACCTCGTCTGGAGTATAGGTGACATGGTTTACTCTCTTTTCAAATTCACAGATTTTTTCCCGCAGGTTCAGAAAGCCGAGTGTGGGACCGTATTTTGTTTTGTGGTCCTTTAAAGCGGCGATACAGGAATCGGTGATTTGCTGAGGCGTATAAAAATCCGGTTCGCCTAAGGTTAAAATGACATCAGCTCCCACGCTTCTGGCATAATCGTTGAATTTCCGAATTTCGGACTGCTCGACGAGCAGAATCTCATGGTTTAATTCTATTTTCAAAATATCATCTCCTATTTTAGGTTAAATTA